>Ga0307990_1000388_pt1 | contig 40547 bp, 30 predicted proteins | sample EllFjometagen129_FD_203168 | JGI IMG/M metagenome (GOLD analysis project Ga0307990, IMG submission 203168) | Marine microbial communities from Ellis Fjord, Antarctic Ocean - #129 | ecosystem: Environmental > Aquatic > Marine > Unclassified | place: Southern Ocean | collected 2014-10-08
TGATTTTACATTTGAAGAAGATGATGAGTTAGTTGTAGATTTCTCAGCATTCGTGGAAGATGTTGATCTGGATGATCTCTTACTAACAGTAACCGGTAATACTGAGATCACAGTTGATATTGATGAATTGGCAGTAACTTTTGGCGCAGCTGAGAACTGGAATGGAACTGAAACATTAACCTTTACAGTTGATGATGGACAAGGTGAAAGTGTATTCTTTATAACCAGTAGAAGTTCTCAAAAACAAAAACAATTCGTAAGTGAAAACAGCAGAGCAACTGCAGATGATGTAGTTGATGTTATTGTTCTTCCTGTAAATGACGATCCAACAATTGTTCTTCCTGATGATTTCACATTTGAAGAAGATGATGAGCTAATTGTTGATTTCACAGAGTTCATTGATGATATCGACCTGGATGATCTTACACTAACAGTAATTGGGAACACAGAGGTTACAGTTAATATTGTTGATTTTGAAGTAACTTTTGGAGCAATTGAGAACTGGAATGGAACCGAAACTCTAACTTTCACAATAGATGATAACGTAACCAGGGCAACAGCAGAAGATGTAGTTAGTATAATAGTTATTCCCGTAAATGATGATCCTACCATTACTTTACCTGATGATTTTACATTTGAAGAAGATGATGAGTTAGTTGTAGATTTCTCAGCATTCGTGGAAGATGTTGATCTGGATGATCTCTTACTAACAGTAACCGGTAATACTGAGATCACAGTTGATATTGATGAACTAGAGGTTACTTTTGAAGCAACTGAAAACTGGTACGGAACTGAAACTCTTACATTCACAATAGATGATAATATAACCAGGGCAATTGCAGAAGATGATGTTGATGTGATAATTACACCGGTTAATGATCCACCAGTTCTCATTGATTTCCTACCGGAAGAACCCATATTTACAGTTGTGGAAGATAGCATAATTACTTTCAGTGTTGATGTTGAAGATATTGATAGTACAATTGAATACGAATGGTACGTTGATGATGTTCTTCAAACAGAGATTACAGAAGAATTTGGGTATACTTTCGAGGTTGTTGGAGTTATTGAGATAAAGTCAGTTGCATTTGACGAAGAATTTGGAATAGAGACTATTTGGGATGTTACTGTAGAACCGGGAACAAATTCAGGTGAAATAATTCCTGTAGCTAATTCATTATCTCAGAACTATCCAAATCCATTTAATCCAACAACTAATATTAGATTTTCCATAATTGAAAGAGGAAACGTAAAGCTTGATATTTACAACATTAAAGGTGAGTTGATCAAGAAATTGATAAAAAAGGTTTATCCTATTGGGATGCATAGTATAACATGGAATGGCAAGGATCACTACAATAAACAAGTTGCCAGTGGACTCTATTTCTATCGTATGAAAACAGCAAATTATGAAAAGATGCGTAAGATGTTGTTGCTTAAATAAGTTGTAAACTGATCTAATCCCCTACTAAATATATTTGGTGGGGGATTTTTTATTACATACTATCAAATACTATTATTTTTGACACTGAATTCTAAATATCAAATTTATAATAAATATAATAATTTAAGAAAACAGAATATATTCTAATGCATATTGAGTTTTTTGTTTTATCAGATGTTGGAAGAAAATGCTGAAAAATTAATATCTCAATATAATTCTGTTTTACAAAGTATAAGAATGGTAGCAACTGATAGCAGAAATATGTGGACCAATAATACTAGTAAGTGAAGTGAAGCAGCTTTGGGAGAATATGAATATGGAAATATCTTAATTATTTACTGTAGTTTATCATATATGATAATAGAACTTATAAATGAATTATTAAAACTTCCCATCAAATTAAGCAAAATGATGCATCTTGAGGGAAACGTTCAAAGTTTATATTTGAAATTTGATCGGGTTTAAGAAAAGAATAGGTGATGTAAAATAAGACAAACTGGAGGTTCCAACAACTTAACAGAAGTCTATAAATATGATTGGTTTTTTATAGATAAAATCAAGAGACTAAAAAGTAATAATGGGGGAATCAAACTTAAAATACATAAATGGAGTGTGCTCAACCAAAAGGGTAATTATTTTTTTGCAAGATTAATTATCTTCAATTGCTAAAATAAACAAAGATACTACTTACAATCGAGATTTTTTAACGTGCACGCAATCCCAAAATAAAGTGTTGTTTTATAACAAAAGAGAAACCAGATTATGATTGAGAAATTAGTTTCAGGAATCTAATTATTTCTAAATGAACCTATAATCAATTTGTAAGGTTCATAGAAAAAAAAGATAGACATGTTTTATGATTTTTCTATTTTACGTATATACATTGCAAAATTTAAACAAGGAGAGACAAATGAAATTTAAGTATTATGTTTTAGTTTTAATTATCGCCATTCTACTCATTACAGGTTGCGCAGGGGCACACAAAGTAGTTAAAGCAAATCCAAACGATTGTATTCCCGAGTGGTTCTTAGTCCCATTATCTGCTGAGGATGCTCTTTATGGTACAGGTATGGCAGAAAAATCCAGTACTGCTTTAGCTCAAAAAGCTGCTGATGCACGTGCCATTCAATCTATTGGAGAACAAATGATTATGAAAGTTCAATCCTATGTGAAAGACCATCTTCAAGAAGCTGGTGTTGCAGGAGATTCTGAGATTAATGAATTAACAGCTTCAATGACAAAAATAATCTCAGAATCAAAACTTACCGGAGCAAGAATAAAAGAAAGAAAACCTTGCGGGAACACTTGGTATTCTTTATGTGAATATAAAACCAGTTCAGCATCATCTTTTATAACTGATACACTTAAGAATGAAGCCAAAAAGAAAGAAGCTTTGTATAATAAGATCGAAGCAAAAATAAATTTCGATGAAATGGAAAAAGAAATAGAAAAAGAATTCGGGAAAAATTAACCCCAATAAATATTAAGGGCGTATTTTTATACGCCTTTTTATTTTAATGACTAAATTTTATTTTCTTATTATTTCTATTGCCATTTCATCTTTATTGCGATGTGAAATTGTTCCAGATTGGGTATTTAGAATTCCTTCAGAGTCTAATATTAAATATGCTGTAGGTGTTTCTGATAAATATTTGGAAGAAGCTAAAGCATTGGAAAATTCATTTGATATGGCATGCTACGAGTTGGCTTGCCAGAAAAAAGCAAGTATTCAGGCTAAATCTCTGGATGTAGTGGGCAGTAATTATGTTTTTTTTGAAACTGTTTTACCTGATAGTTCAGATGTAATTTTTTATAAAAAAACCGCAAAAAGAATTGCCCATTATTCAGATTCGAGATACACGTATTTACTAATTGCCACAGATAGTGTGAAAATTACCACAAATCTGATTAAAATTCATAAAGATGATCTTCGTAAATTAAAAGATACATGCTTTGAAGAAAATGATAATGTTACAGGATTTGGATCATCCAATTATATTTCAGCACTTGGTTTTTTATACGCAGCCAACAGAGCCAAAGTAAATATTTGTGAGCAAATCAGTAATAATGTTATGTCTATTACTGAAGACGAAAACTTTAGAACAGCCATCACTAATAAAAGTGAGACTAAACTTACTTTGTATGGTTTAAGAATTTCAGGTTATTATGTTGATTATAAAACTAATATAATTACAGCTTTTGCTGAATATGACAAATAATGGAGGTATCTATGAAACATAAATATTTAATTATTTTATTAATAATTATATCATCTTTTTGTTTTTCTCAAACTGCTCAAGAAGAATATATGAAAGAAAGGGAGCAAGTTTCGGAAGAGTATAAACAAACTCGAGCAGAAGCCTATAAAGAATATCATTTACAACAAGATTCATTATTCATCCAATATCAGCAGGAAATCGAGAAATATTGGAATGAATTCAAAGAGTCTACACAGGAAGAGTGGGTGAGTTATAATCCCGATTTCACGAGTAGAAGCAATGTGAATTTTGAAGAAGGTGTTATTAGAATAGATGCGATAGCAAAAGATTCTCAAAATGATGAAGAAGTGGTTAATGCTGTTGTTGAACAACTTATCGCAATAAATTTAGAAGAGGATGAAACGAATAATCCAATTCTAAAGGACCAGGTCCAAAATCCTTTGGATAAGACTGAAACAATTACAGAAACAAATGTAAAAAAGATTGCACAAGATCTAGTTAAAAATTCTAAAAAGACAATAGTTACTGGAAAAGACGGGGAAAGAAGAACCCAATATTCCATTTCACTCAATATGGTTCCAAATCATATAAAAATTCGAGCAGATAAGTACCGTTCTTATATAGAAGATAAATGTAATGATTTTGACATAGATCCAGCTTTTGTAATGGCTATTATTCATACCGAATCTTACTTTAATCCTAAAGCATACAACAGACATGGTAATGCATACGGAATGATGCAAATTGTCCCTAAATATGCAGGTTTAACCATGAATAATGTTCTTTATAAAAATAACCGTAAGCCTACTTCAGGAGAATTATTTGATCCACACAAGAATCTTAAAATGGGTATATCCTACATGAGATGGTTGGCAGATAATAAATGGGAAAAGGTTAAAGGAAAAACAAATCTTTATTATTGCATTATATGCAGCTATAATGGCGGTCCTGGTACAATTTATAAAGCAATGACAGGTAAAATGAAGAAAATCGGACAGGAAAAATGGGATCAAATGTTTGTGGATCTAAACACAATGGAAAGCTCTGAATTGTATAAACTTTTGAGAAAGAAAGTTCCCTGGGAAGAAACCAGAAAATATCTGAAATTAGTAATGGAGAGAAAGGAGAAATTTTATAATAAATTATAAAAAATGAAGTACTTAATTCTATCAAGTAACTCATAAATATTTTTCTTTTCTCAGAGAGTCATAAAATCAGAGGTTCAAGTGAATGATTAGATATAGTTATATTTCCAAAAAAGGCAAAAAATATAAAGTAAACGAAGACTCATATATAATTCCACAAAAAAATGAAATAACTGATTTTGAAACAGTTCCTGAAAAAAATGGATTTTTGTTTGCGATTTGTGATGGAATGGGGGGAAACAAGGCTGGAGAAGTAGCTAGTAAACTCTGTTGTACTTGGTTAGACAAAGAATTTTATGAAGCTGAAAACATTTGTGACTATCAGACGTGGATGAATGAAGAAATCATAAGTTTGAGTAGTAGACTGTTTCAATTGCAAACTGAACATGAACAGTATACTGGTATGGGAACAACTTTAGTTTCTCTAATTGTAAAAGATAATATTGCTTATATTCACAATGTCGGTGATAGCAGATGTTACTATATTACAGATCATGAAATGATTCAAGTTACAGAAGATGATTCTGAGGTTTGGAAATTATATAAGAATGATTTTATTTCAAAAGACGAAATTATTACCAATAAAAGAAAGAATATCATTACACAAGCAATAGCAACTGAACCTTCTGTAAATGTACATTTCTATCAAGAGATCAACTTACATGAAAGATTCCAGTTTTTGTTATGCTCTGATGGTCTTTCAGATGTAGCAACAGATAATATGATTGAAACCGTATTAAGAAAATCAGCAACTTCCGATGAAGCAGTTCAAAATTTACTGGAGTTGGCTCTCAAAAATAAGAGTAGAGATGATATAACAATTTTACTTATCTCAAATTAGAGGGAAATATGCCATTTTGTAAAAATTGTGGAAACAAGTTAGATAATGATGCGGCATTCTGCCCTAACTGCGGAACACCTAATTCGCTTTCAAAAAATAATACTTCTAAAAACTTGAGTAGTCATCAAAAAGAACAAACTGAGTTAAATAGAGAATCTAATAATGATGCAGAAGATAAGACCTTACAAGAAGAGTCTGGAAAATATGGAATGAATCCAACGATTCTAAAACAGGGATTTATTCTCGACAATCGCTATAATATTGAAGCTAAACTTGGTGCAGGTGGCTTTGGAACAGTTTACAAATTTTTGATAATAATATGGATTGTCTTAAAGCTATCAAAGTGATATCCATTACTGTTTAGTATATTAAACAAACAATAGGAGTGAAGAAGGTATAAACATAAGGTTAAAATGATTCTCTAATAATTGGAAATTTGCAATTTATAAATCGTACTTTTTAGAGAGTTTCAGCACAAAGTTTTTTAAATTTATAAAGGAGCAATATGAAACATATACTATTTATTTTAATTTTAACAATAACTAGTTCAATTTATGCACAAAATGTAAATTTTAAAAAGAAACAAATTGCTGAGATTCAATCCCAACCTGATGTTTACTATTATGGTTATGCTGAGGGTCTTGAAAGATCAGAAACGGATAGGAAGGCATTATCAAGTTTGATGTCCCAGATTTTTGTAGTTATTAAATCAGATTTTACGGATATTGAATCTGAAGTGAACGGTATTGTTTCAACAAAAACAAAAGAAATTTTGCAAGCTTATACATACGGTAGACTTCCGGATGTGGCAGAAATTAGTTATAAAACCGGCAAAAAGAGATTTAATATATTTCGCTATATAAAAAAAAGTGATTATAAAAAGATCTTTGAAAGAAAGAAAATGGAGGTTACCGGTTTTTTGCGTGAAGCAGAAGAAAACAAAAAAAGTAATGAATTGGGAAAAGTCTTTAGAAATTATTACCGGGCAGCAGTAGCCATTGAAGCATTACCAGAAGGAAGTATCATATTTGAGAACAATGTTTATACTCCTGAGATAATTTTCAACTTGATACGCGATATTGGAGAAGATATCAAGATTAAACTAGTTTCTAATGATTATAAATTTGAAACACGAACTATCGTTCTTGATTTTTCCTACAAAAATAATCCTATACATGATCTAAATATTTACTATTATGATTTGCATGATTTCTTACCACTAAAAACAAACTCCAACTTGATCCAGGTAGATCTCTGGGGTAAAGAATACAAAAGTATGGGGACACTAACTATAAAGATCGATGTTAAAGAGGAGCTTTATAATAGTTATCAAAAAGAAACTGAGATATTGAGTGAACTGTTTGAATGTGAACAACTTAAAATTTTTAAAGATGTAAAGTTAAAAAAGAAAAAAATATCTAAAAAGAAATCAAAAATAAAAGGTTTTAATATAACTTTCAAAAACACTACAAATTGTCCCGTGGAAAATGAAATTGCACAAAATACTTTTACTCTATTTTCAATGCTGGATAACGAATTGATAGAACAAAAGAATATATTTACTGATGATAATATTATAACACGAATGAACAGAGTTGTAGAGAACAATCATACAAAGTTGCTGGTTTATCCACAAACTGTTAATATAAATAAAACTGATTTTGGTTGGGAAGCCAGGCAGTTTGCTGTATCCGTAAGTTGCGAGGGATTTCCGACAAGGAATGAGACTGTAGTTGTAGATTATGATGAAGAAGGAAAGATTTACAATTTTGGATATACAATTAATCCGGCTCTGCATGCATTATTTGAAACACAGAGTACTGCTGCTGGTGATTGGGATTATCGTCAAATCGCTATTAAGTTCATAGAAAACTATAAAACATCTTATGTAACCAAAAACATTAAAGATATTGAAACTCTTTATTCTGAAGATGCGATAATTATTACAGGCAAGGTGAGCACAAGGACAGAACTTGATAAAGATATTAACTCCAATTTATCTAATAAAGATATTATTTATTTTAAGAAAACGAAACAAGAACATATAGCAAGCCAGAGAGAAGTCTTTGCCAACAATAGATTTGTCTGGCTGCAATTTGATACTTTCAATATTAATATAGCTCCTATAGACAGTATTTACGGTATTTCTATGCAGCAAAATTATTATTCATCAACTTACAAAGATGAGGGTCATTTATTCTTATTAATTGATTTCCGGGGAGAACACCCACTTATCCATGTGCGTAACTGGCAACCTAGTGAATGGGATCTTACCAAACAAATGAAACTTGAGAATTTCAGGTTTCATTAATAAATGGAGAACATATTGAAACGATTAATATTTTTTATAATTTTATCCATTCTCACATTTGATATTATTGCCCTTGGCACACTTAGGGTAGAGTCTATTCAAGAATTACCAGTTGAGCATATGAATCTGGAAGTTTATGATGCAGATGGTAAATTTGCACCGATGTTAATTGTGAAAACTGACTTAAAAGGATTAGGGATACAAAATATTGGAAGACCAACCAAGCATGCACCAGAGTACAATTCGGGTGATCATCAGTACGAATTTTATACAAACGATAAACAACGAGTTGTAAAAATTACACATTCTGACTATAAAGCACTGGAAGTGCGATTGCTTGCAGATTTTGATATTAATGTAAAAGCTCAAAGAGTATATGAACTGGTACTAACTGATATCCCCGAGAAAGTATTTGTTACTATTATTATTGAGACAGATCCATCTGATGCCGATAAATGGATTGATGGGGAAAAATTAGATACAGGACAGAATATCAGTATTGAAACAGGAGAACATACACTTGAAATCTCAAAAAATGGTTATGAATCTATCAGGAGTGAAAAAATAAATGTAAATGAAGACAACATTTATTTTAAATATAAACTTAATAAAGCTGAGGATGTGAAATTAATTATTAACACTAAACCTATAGGAGCCGAAGTTTATATAGATGATGTAAAACTGAGAGGAACAACTCCTATCCGGGATTTTTTTGATGCAGGTAGACATAGAATAAAAATTTTAAAAGACAAATACCTTATTTATGAAGATGATATAGAAATAGTTTCACCCACAACAGAAGAAGAATATACTTTGCAACCAGATTTCGGAACAATTATTATCAGTACTGATTCTGATATCGAAATGGAAATTTATCTTAACGACATATCTAAGGGGAAAACACCAATAATTTTAAAGGAAATGCCAGCAATAGAATACGATTTAAAATTAGAGCATGATGATGATCTTTATACTGCTAAATCTGAGCTATTTACCTTAAATCGTGGAGAAGAAAAAGAAATTATCCTTCACCCTCAACAGAAGTTCTGTACTGTAAATGTTTCATGTGAACCTAAAATCGAAATGAAAATATATTTTGATGATGATTATAAGGGTAAGGTTGGAGCCAATGATCTAAAACTTGAACCTGTCAGTCCAGGTGAACATATTATAAGAGCAGAACACGAAAAAGATCTTTATACAGCAAACTCATTTCCATTAGACTTAGAACGAGGAGAGGTGAACAATATAGTTTTCAAGCCACAAATAAATTATGGTACAATTGACATTTCTTGTAAACCGAACGAAGAGATGGAGATTTATCTTAACGACGTATTATATGGGAAAACACCAATAACCTTAAATGAAGTTATCTCAGGTGAATATACAATTAAAGCTAAGCATGATTTATATTCAGTTGCTCCTCAGCCAATTGTTCTTGGAAGGGGAGAGAATAAGAAAATTATACTTGAACCTCAAAGTAATTTTGGTTCTTTGATACTTTCATCTAATCCGGAAGTAAATTTGAAAATCTATCTTGATGGTAATTATCAAGGTGAAACACCTTTAACAATATCACCAATTTTCGAAGGTGAACATCAGGTTACAGCTGAGCATGAATATTATAAAGCTGATCCCTATAGTTTCACTATAAAATCTGATCAACAAATTAACAATGAGATAGTTGCACACCAAAATTTTGGCACAATAACAATAACTACTTCATCTGGGTCGAAAGTTTATTTGAATGATAAACTTGTAACAAAATATGACAAGATTAAATTAAATCCTACAACAATAGAACTTCGTGCAGAAAAAAACAAATGTGAATCTGTAGAAGAACAATTTATACTTAAAGCTGGTGACCAGAGAACAGTAGAACTGGTTCCCAAACCAATTACAGGAACAATATTAGTAACAGCAAATCCCACAAACGCAAAAATCGAACTGACCGGAGATGCTGGAGAATACTTTTCTGGTGAAGGATTTGAAAATTTCAATTATATTCCTTATGGTAAATATACATTAAGAATCACTAAAGAAAACTATATTTCTTATGAAGAAAAGATTAATCTAAAGAAAGATGATGAAATAAGAAGGGATGAAGACTTACAAAAAGTGAACTACATTTTTCATTTTGATGTTAGTTCAGGGATCTATAATGTTGAAGAATTAAACTTTAAAATCACAAAAAACAATGAAGAAGTTTATACTGGAAAAGGAAAGAAGCAGATATCTTTCTCAGAAAAAGGAACTTATGGAATAGAGGTTACAAAAGGCACCGGATTCGCTTTTACAAAATCATTAAAAGTAGATATGAATAAAAAAGATTATTATATATATATTGTAAATTTTATAGCGCTTGAAAAAGAGAAAATCCGGACAGAGAAAGAGAAAAAAGAAGAAGAGAAGAATGTAGAACTTAGGAGAAAACAAAGAGAAAAAGAAATAAAAAAAACAAGAAAACTGGAAGCAAACAAAAAACTTGCAGGGAAAATGTATGATACAGGTGAAGAAAATGAATTGCAAACTTTTGATAGTATTGTTGGAGTATTGGGTATATTTGTTCCCCATGATGAACGTCCAGCAGGATTTTTTGGTACTTTAAATTATTTATTCCTTGAAAGTAAAGATTGTCTGCAAGCTTCATTATTTGCAAAATTTCATTCTTTTAATCCAAAGATAATTGATGAAAGATTCTATTCTTTCTATTATGGTTTTAGTTTATTGGGGAATTGTATGTATTCACCAGAATTAGCAATGATTGATGTCCTTTCATTTAATGCGGGATTAGTATTATCTACATATAATCATAAAAATAGATTACTCTTTGATATTGATGGAGGGGGTAAATATGCGTTTGGGTATAACCTGACATGCTATAATGAAAGGATAACTTTTATAAAAAAAATTGAAATTGAAAATGATGAGTTACATGTGAATAAAACAAACTTTGGTGGTTGGGTACCTGCTGATATCTCAATCAGTTTTGAAAGGCATATTGGAGGATTATCATTTATTATTTTAAAAGCAGGAATTTTAGTAACAACTGATGAAGGATCAGATCCCGATGCAAAATGGTACATAAAGGATGTAGTAGACAATTGGCAATCAGGTGATCCCTTACCCATATCCATAGATAAAGTGCCTGATCACCCGATTTACCAGGAAATTGTTCCTTATTTTGGTTTTGGGATCAGATTTTAAAAAATACATTTGGGAGTTTTATGGATAATATAACCGATAATATTTCTATGAAAAAAATACTAATAATAATTTTGATTTTAGTTTTTGCATTAATCTTAAATGCCTTCGGCACACTCCGTGTAGAGTCTATTCAAGAGTTACCAGCTGAGAATATGAATCTGGAAGTGTATGATTCTGACGGTAAGTGGGCTGCAGTTCTAATAGTAGAGACGAAACTTTTGAACCTTGGATTTAGAAGCGTTAGCCGACGAATAATACAACCTGCTGAATATGATTACGGTAAACACGAGTATACTTTTTACATGAATGATAACCAGCGTGTTATCGAAATAACACACTCCAATTATGAAGCACTGGAGGTGCGGTTATTAGCAGATTTTGAAATTGAAGTAAAAGCTAAACGAGTATATGAAATGGTACTCACAAATATTCCAAAGAAAATACTTGTTAATCTTGTAATTAAGACAGATCCACCTGATGCCGAAAAATGGGTTGATGGAAAAAAATTAGAAACAGGACAGAATTTCAGAATTGAATCAGGAGAACATACAGTTGATATAGCAAAAAAAGGTTATGAATCTGTCAGGAATAAAAAAATAACTATAAACGAAGAAAACTTTTTTTTCGAGTTTACACTAAAAAAAGCTGAAAATGTTAAAGTTTTTATTAAAGATGAATCAAAATGGACAGCAAAAGTAGGATATGTTTCAATCAAAAACGATTTTGATTTCTTTATAACAGGTGCATTACTGAAACTGCCACATAACTTTGAATCAGGCTTATGTGTAATACTGATCATTTCTGAAGTAAAGAATCTTCTGCCAAGAGAAGAGACTCCAATTGGAAATTATGGAGATATAGCTTTTATTGAAGAAGAAATCTTTTCAAAAAATCATGGTTTAGGAGGTCAGTTTAGCATTTCATGGAAGCATAGAAAATGGCGAGTTGTCGAGCTGGGTACAAGCTTAAGTTATGCATTAGTCTGTATGAATATTTCAGAAATATACAAAAAGACCGAGGGTATTGAATTCATTGGTGGAAATATTCAATCAGATACAACATCTTTATCAGAAGATTCTGTAAATTTTAAGCAGAATTTATTAATAGAAGGTGTTGTTGATATAAATATCTTGAATCTATTTGAAATTAATCTATCGGGTGGCATGATTTATAATACTATAAATAGATCAAAAAAAACTATGATATCCATTGGATTAAGCTATAATTTTTCTTAGAGTAAATATGTTAAATACATTAATTCTATGATTTTATAAGTTAATAAAATAAACTGAATTTTGGGGAATGAATGAAGAAAGTTTTAATTATTGTAATTTATTTTTTATTCTCATTTACACTTGTTGCACTTGGCACACTCCGAGTGGAGTCTATCGAAGAATTTCCAACAGAACATATTAATCTTGAAGTGCGTGGTGGTTCCTTGTGGAATGATGACTATCACTGTCGGAGTACTCAACGGCAATATTTCTTTACTAGTTACAGCTACTCCTACAATGTTGGTTTTCGTGTTGTAAGGTCTCCCTAAAAAGAAATAGTGAATTTAAAATGAGAAATGTAAAATGAAAGAAGATAAAACACAAAAATCCCAATCAGGAAAGTACGGATTGAATTTGGAAGCATTACCGGAAGGTTATATCCTCGATGACCGTTACAGGATAGAAGAAAGGATAGGAATTGGTGGTTTTGGAACGGTCTACAAAGCTTGGGATAATGATTTGGATACTATAAAAGCTATCAAGGTTATCTCTAAAGAATTTTATAACGATGAAGAAGTGATCTATGATCTAAAAAAGGAAGCAAAACTACTTTATAAACTGAAACACAAAAACATAGTTGATTTCCATGATATCCATCTTGATGGAGAGATAAAGTATATTGATATGGAATTTATCGATAATGGAAATCTGGTAAATTTGAAGCTGAGATCACCCAACAAAAAAGTACCTGAGAAAGAGGTAATAGCAATAGCCAAACAGATAATAACTGGAATGGTACACATTCATTCCAGAAATATAATTCATAAAGATATTAAACCACAGAACATAATGCTGACAAAAGCTGGAATTGTGAAGATAATGGATTTTGGAATTTCCGAAACTTTCCGCAGTTCGATGAGTCGAATAAAGGAAACTAGTCGCAGCGGGACTCCTGCCTATATGAGTCCCGAACAACTAATTGGCAAAGATGTTGGTAAAGAATCCGATATTTGGAGTTTCGGAGTGATGCTGTATGAACTGTTGAGCGGAAAACAACTTTATTCAGGACAATTTTATAACGATGTGTTAATGCAGATCGAAAAAAGAAAAGTTAATTCCATTGATAATGTAAGTGAAAAACTGAATACACTACTACAGAAATGCCTGCAATATAATTACGAAGATAGATTCCAATATTTTGAACAAATTGAAAACTATTTACTTAGGAATTTTGAAGAAGAGAAAAGAATAAAGATTAAAGAAAAATTGGAAAAAGAAAGATTAGAAAAGGAAGCGCAAGTAAAATTTGAAGTGGAAAAACTTCATATAGAAAAAATAGAGAAGGAACAAAAAGAAAGAGAAGAACAAGAAAGACTGGAAAAAATTGAAGAAGAGAAAAGGGAAAAGATTAAAGAAAAATTGGAAAAAGAAAGATTAGACAAGGAAGCGCATGTAAAACTTGAAGCGGAAAAACAGGAAAAACTCCGTATAGAAAAAATAGAGAAGGAACAAGAAGAAAGAGAAGAACAAGCAAAATCTTATCTGAAAAATCAGAAAGAACTAAAATTTAAAAGAATTGAGAAAGAGCGAAATAATAAAGAAAAAAAGATAAAATCTTACAATTTTAGTAAAATTGTAATCATAAAACTGATTATTGCGATTGTCATTGGCTCATTCATTTTTATATTTATTGGTTCTGGAAGCATACATAGAATACCTATTCATCTTACTTTTCCTAATAAAGTATTATGGATAATAAATTCTGAAGGTAAATTAGGAGAAATTATGCTATTTCTTGTTCTTATTAATATAGCTTTCGAGACTATCGTCAAGAAATCAGCTTTGAAAAATGTGGGTTGTTTATTATTGTTCATTATGTTTTTTGTATGGTTTAGTTTTCTTATGCTTGATATTGTAAAAATTGGTCTTTGGTTTTTTAATATTTTACTTCTAACAATGTTTGTTATGAATAAAAAGAATAATGAATTTAATTTTCATGATTGAGGTAATCATTTAGTATGAACAATATAGGGTAATGTAATGAAAATTTTATCTAAAATGTTAGAATACTCTTTTTTAATCTTGTTAACTGTGTTCTTTATATTATCTATTTGTCAATATGAAGTCATTATACCTTATTTCAATTTCGAAAAAATTGTTCCATTCCTAATCTCTAATACGTTATTTACAATATTGTATTTTGTATTATTAAAGAGTGTTATGAAGTTCTGGCAAGTATTCACTCATGAGCTAACACATGTATTTTTTGCTCTAATTACTTTTAATAGGATCGAAGGATTTACAGTCTCATTTTCTGGCGGAGTAACCAGTTATAAAGGCAGATCAAATTGGCTAATAAGATTAGGTCCGTATATCTTCCCATTATTTTCATTTCTGTTTATTATATTGTCTTTATTAATATCCCAATCATACAAGTTATATTTTTATCATTTGATTAGTATAAGTTATATAGCTTATCTTATTACGTTGTTTCAGCATTTTTCGTTTAAAGAACCGGATATTCGAGATAGCGGATGTGTTTTCTCGAGTATTGTTGTATTAATTATAAATTTGATTATTCTTGTTTTTATCATCCTGTTTTTACAGGATGATCTCGATGCTTTCCAATTATTAATAAAGAATATTTTTTCTTTAAAGGGATTGAGATAATTCTGAATGATATTGTTTGTAATCTTAAAATTAAAGAGTAATTCGATACATTGGAGATAAGGGGGATTTGATGAAATTAGAAAATGCAGAAGATCAATTACTTTCTGAACTGGATATATTTTCAGAGCAGGAATTAGAGAACTATAGAACTTATAATATTCTTACACTGGGTCAGTTATTGAGTGCTACAAAAGGATTGGAACGAACTGCAATATTTGATACTTTATCTGATAAGGAAGTTAAATTAGAAAAATTAAGATCTTTAATTAGTGATGAACTTTTGCAAAAACATAAAGAATTTATTCAAGAACATCCAATGGGAGTAATAAAAGATGAAAACAATAATTCCGAATAGTAAAGTTTCAGAATTCTTCCATGAAATAAATCCGAAAATCGGAAAGAAATACTCTAAGATATTAAATAATTACAATATTTTTACTGTAGAACAACTTGCCGGTGCGATCTCTCCGGATCTCCCGTTTTTTAATAAAAAAGAAGTTATATGCAAAGGGTTGGTAACTAACTATCAATCTGTTCAACTAAACAATCAGAAAGATTCTGTAAAAATCAAGAAGATAAAGAAACTTTTTAATACAAATCAAAAAGAAGCTTCTTTGATTTATGAATCACTTAATAAAGTAGAGTTCCCAATAAGAGTAATGAAATTAACTCCCTCATTTTTATCTATGGGTTTACAGGTTTCCAAAACAAGTGAAAAATCTACTTATTGGACAAGTGATTATCAAGTTAATAAATTTGAAGGAACCCGCTATTTCATTCCTGATTATGAAAGAATGGGATCAGTATTCGATCAAGGCTCCAGGGGAACTTGTGTTGCAAATGCCGCAACCTCACTCATTGATTATATTACTGACCGTAGAACATCCAGGCAGTTTCTGTATCATCAATGTAAAATGATCGATGGTCACCCGAACAGATCAGGTACAAATATGTATAATCCTATCAAAATAGCATGTAATAAAAATTTGATTGATTATGGAACCGTGACTGAAGAGCAATGGCCTTACAATGAGGATTATGAGGAAACCGAACATCAGGGACCTCCACTAGAGGGTTGCTTTTATACTTCCAGATATTACTCTGAAGAGCAAATATATATTCGGGAGTCTTCAATTATAACCGATATTAAAACAATACTTCTAGGAAGTAATATTGCTACTGCAGTACCTCTTACAATGGGTTTTGCTTTATATGAGTCTTTCAATAGTTACAGTACCAGGAGAACGGGTTGGGTAACTATACCATTACCGGGAGAAGAAATCTCGGGGTATCATGCGATGTTGATAGTTGGTTGGGATGATGAAGATAAGGTTTTTATTGTTCGTAATAGTTGGGGTAATTCTTGGGCTGCGGAGAACAGTTACGCAAAACCCGGACATGCATTGATTCCATATAAATATATTGAAAAGTACACACATGGAGGTTGTTCTTTATTATCTATGAAAGATTCTTTGTTTGAAGTGAAAGAAAAAGACAGACTATACAGAAACATGAAAAGTAGTTCACAAACCGATCTCAGAAAAGTAGCTGCATCTGGATTCAATGTATCAAAACCAGAACATAAGAAAAGTGTTTTCATAAAGATAATCAAAATATTAATAGTTTTAGGAATATTGAGTATTGGATTTAGATTTCTTTTTCCCAGTACTTACTTTTTATTAAGATATTATATTGTAGAAATTTACTTGCGTATTTATATATCTATTTTTGAATTTATCTCAAATTAGAAATATTAATTATAGAGGAGTAGTAATGCCATTTTGTGAAAATTGCGGAGCTAAGATTTCTGAAACAACTAAATTTTGTAGTGAATGTGGAGCTCTAAATCAAAAGAAGAATGATAAAAAGGGAAATTTGATCTCTACCTTGTTTTCAAAAGGGAATAATAGTAACGATGAAACCGTTATTGGAAATAGTGGTAATTATGGTGAGAGTATCTCTGAATTACCAAAAAATATTATTATTGATAATCGTTACAAAATAGAACAAAGGCTTGGTTCAGGTGGATTTGGTACAGTATACAAAGCATGGGACCAGGATATTGGTTGTTGGAAGGCATTAAAGATAATTCATAGTGAATATTATGATGAGAAAGAAGTTATTCATGACTTAACACGGGAAGCAAAACTATTGATGGAGATTCACGCAGAAAATATCGTTCGGTTGTGGGATATTCATTTGCAGGGGAATCTTAAATATATCGATATGGAATACGTTGATGATGGTGATCTACTTGATTTAAAATTACGTTACGAAAATAAGAAAGTACCAGAGCAGAAAGTTGTTGAGCTTGCAAGACAGATCGCAGCTGGAATGATGAAAATACACCAAAAGAAAATTATTCATAAAGATTTGAAACCTCAAAATATTATGCTTACTAAAGATGGAACTGTGAAGATCATGGATTTTGGAATTTCTGAAACATTTCGCAGTTCAGTTAGCAGGATAAAAGATACAAGTCGTAGTGGAACACCAAGATATATGGCACGGGAACATATTCTCGGAGAAGATGTTGGTCGTGAAGCAGATGTTTGGTCCTTTGGTATAATTATATATGAGTTGTTGTATGGACGGCAGCCTTTTGTCGCTGATAATAGAAACGATATCCTTTTGCAAATTGAGAAACGGAAATTTAAACCCTTAAAGAATGTTTCTGAGAAAGTTAATGGTCTTCTGTGGAAATGCCTTCAAAAAAATTATCTTGATAGATTCAGAAATTTTGATGAGATATATGAATATCTTAATAATAATGAAGTTATTAATATAGAAAGTAAAATTCCCGAAATTGATAAAAATAAACCTATACCTGCAAAGAATATTCAGCAACCAAAAATAGCAGATAATGTTTTAGATGCTTTTGATAATATTCTAGAAAACAAAAAAGAAAAAAGTGAAAAAAATAAAAAACAGTTACAGGAATTAAAACAAAAAACTAAATCTGTTCCGATTATAAGCCAGCCCAAATCAATTGCAACCAAAGAAATGACTCAGGAAAAGATCAAAGAATTTTGGAGTACAATTGATTCTGACTGGAGGAGTATATTAGCTAGTTCATTGGATAAAGATGAATTGAAATTATCTGACATTCCTGAAATTCTGAAGATAAAAAAAATTGTGATACGGGGTTCAGCTGGATCCTATAATTTAAATGTTATTTCTTATTTAACCGAATTAGAAGAATTAGAAATTTACGATGGAAGAACTTCTTTAGATTTAAAACCAATAAGTAATTGTTTCAATTTAACTAAACTAAAAATAGAAGGTGATTATGTGATTGGGGTGATAGTTGATCTAAGCTATCTAAAAAATTTGATAAATATTAAATACCTAATCCTTGGAGATTTAAAATTTGAGTCATTTTCTTTCATCAAGAATTTAGCGAATTTAGAAGAATTAGATTTATATCAGAATAACCTTACCTCCCTGGTTGGTTTAGAAAATTGTGAAAATTTGAAGTTATTAGATTTATATCAGAATAACCTTACCTCCCTGGTTGGTTTAGAAAATTGTGAAAATTTGAAGGTATTAGATGTGGCAGGAAATTCAATTACTAATTTAACTCCACTAATGAATTTGCCAAATTTAGAGAAGCTAGCTATATCGAATGGAATAGACACTTTTGATTTTGAACTCAATCATCCGAAATGTAAAATAATTTTTAAAGATCGTTAATTGTTTAGTTTGTAATTAATATTATAATTAGGAGATCATCAATGCCTTTTTGCATAAAATGCAGGTTTGAATTAAAGAATACAGACCAATTCTGTCCAAGTTGTGGAACACCGAATGTTTTATCTTCAGATAAACAAAAAGATGTTGTTGATGGAACTATTATTGGGAATAGTGGGAATTATGGTGAGAGTATCTCTGAATTACCAGCAGAATTTATTATTGATAATCGTTACAAAATAGAACAAAGACTTGGATCAGGTGGATTTGGTACAGTATACAAAGCATGGGATCAGGATATTGGTTGTTGGAAGGCATTAAAGATAATTCATAGTGAATATTATGATGGGAAAGAAGTTATTCATGACTTAACTCGGGAAGCAAAACTATTGATGGAGATTCACGCAGAAAATATCGTTAGGTTGTGGGATATTCATTTGCAGGGGAATCTTAAATATATCGATATGGAATACGTTGATGATGGTGACCTGCTTGATCTAAAATTACGTTACGAAAATAAAAAAGTACCGGAGCAGAAAGTAGTTGAACTTGCCAGACAGATCGCAACTGGAATGATGAAAATACACCAAAAGAAAATTATTCATAAAGATCTGAAACCTCAAAATATTATGCTTACCAAAGATGGAACTGTGAAGATTATGGATTTTGGGATTTCTGAAAAATTTCGCAGTTCAGTTAGCAGGATCAAAGATACAAGTCGTTCTGGAACACCAAGATATATGGCACCGGAACATATTCTCGGTGAAGATGTTGGTCGTGAAGCAGATGTCTGGTCCTTTGGTATAATTATATATGAGTTGTTGTATGGACGGCAACCATTTGTTGCTGATAATAGAAACGATATCCTTTTGCAGATTGAAAAGCGGAAATTTAAACCCTTAGAGAATGTTTCTGAGAAAGTTAATGAACTCCTGTGGAAATGCCTTCAAAAAGATTATCATGATAGATTCAGAAATTTTGATGAGATATATGAATATCTTAATAATAATGAAGTTGTTAAGATAGAAAGTAAAATTCCCGAAATTGAAAAAAATAAACCTATACCTTCAAAGAATATTCAGCAACCGAAAATTGCAGATAATGTGTTGAGTGTTTTTAAAAAATTTCTGGATAATAAAAAAGAAGTAAACAAAAAGCAACAGCAGCAGTTAAAAGAAATTAAACAAAAAACAAATAAAATGCAAGTTATAAATCCGCCCAAGACATTTGATACCAAAGAAATGACCCAGAAAAAAATTAAGGAGTTCTGGAGTTTAATTGATTCTAACTGGAGACGCACACTATCTCACCAATTAGGTAAATCAGAATTAAAAATATCTGATATACCTGAGATTCTTAAGATTAAGAAAATTAAAAAGAATATTATAAATGAATCAATTAATCTAAATGTTATTTCATATTTAACAGAATTAGAAATTTTGGAAATAGAATTTGGAAAGCGTTTAGATTTTAAACCAATAAGCAACACTTTCAATTTAACACGATTAAAAATAAGTAATTATCGTAGTGGTGAAATAGTCGACTTAAGACCAATTAAAAATTTGATAAATCTTAACTATTTAAAGCTTGATCGATTAATGTTTAAGTCATTTTCTTTCATCAAGAATTTAGCGAATTTGGAAGAATTACATTTAAATTCCAATAATCTCACCTCCCTGGTTGGTTTAGAAAATTGTGTGAATTTGAAGATATTAATTGTAGGCTACAATAAAATTACTGATTTAACTCCGATTATGAACCTACACAACTTAGAGAAACTATCAATACAGGATGGAATAGATGCATTTGATTTTGAACTGAATCATCCGAATTGTGTAATAGATGTTTTATAATTACTAAAGCGAAAACAGGAGATCATTAATGCCTTTTTGCAGAAAATGCAGATATGAATTAAAGAAAACAGATATATTCTGTCCAAGTTGCGGAACACCAAATGTTTTATCTTCAGATAAACAAAAAGAAGTTGTTGATGGAGCTATTATTAACGATAAAAGCAATTCTAGTAAAAATACACAGCAGAAAATTTCAAAGAGGAATGATCAAACTATACTTAGTAATGCAGGTTCTTACGGTATAATAAATATGGAAGAATTAGAACCTGGTTTTATGATTGATGAGCGTTATGAGATAAAAGAATTTATCGGGGCTGGCGCTTTTGGTTGTGTTTACAAAGTTTATGACAATGACAGGAAAATGAATAAAGCCCTGAAATTAATTTATCCGATTCCCGGAGGTGATGCAGAATTAGCGGAACGATTGAGAACCGAAATTGCCGGTATGGATCAATTCAGTAATTACCAGCATATAGTTAAGAGCTATGATTTCCATAGTCGAGGTAAACTGAAATTTATAGATATGGAATATATTGAAGGAGCATCTTTACGCAAACTGTTAGATAATTCTAAAGATAACAAGTTATCCGAAGAGATCGCATTAAAAACTTGCATGCAGATAGCTGAAGGTATGATCGAGATACATAAACATAAGATAATCCATAAAGATCTGAAACCGGAAAATATCTTATTTCATCAACCGGGAAAGAATTTTGATGTGAACAAATCTTTTATTGCTAAAATAACAGATTTTGGAATTTCCGAGAAGGTACGCAACACTCGCAGTAGATTAGAAGAAACAAGCAGGTCAGGAACAAGATATTATATGTCACCGGAGCAATTATCAGGTAGGAAGGTTGGCAAAGAAGCTGATATTTGGAGTTTTGGTGTGATGATGTATGAGATGCTGAGCGGAGATTTTTGTTTCAAAGGAGAGACTACAGAAGAACTTATGTTCAGTATTCGCGAAATACTTGATGTGGAGAAAGACCGAAAAACAAGAGAAATGACCCAATTCGGAAGTGTAGACAATATTGCTGGAATATCAGAAAACATAATATTATTAATCAATAAATGCCTTAAATATAATTACCATGATAGATACCGGGATTTTGGAGATCTTGCAAATTCTTTGAAACAATCTGGCACTCAATATCCAAAAGCTCATATAAAACGTGAAGTAATATTTAGTTCTAACAAAACAGTTGATAAACATAACAATATGATCTTTGTGCAAGGTGGCACTTTCCAAATGGGAAGTAATGACGGAAATGATGATCAAAAACCGCTGCATGCTGTAACTGTAAGTGATTTTTATATAGGGAAAACAGAAGTAACCCAAAGAGAGTGGAAAAACGTAATAGGTAATCATTCTTCACATTTTAAAGGTGATAATTTGCCCGTAGAAATAGTAAGTTGGTATGATGCAGTGAAATATTGTAATAAGAAAAGTAGGTCTGAAGGTTTAAATCCTTGCTACAGTGGAAATGGGACAAGTACAGCGTGTAACTTTTCAGCCAATGGTTATAGATTACCGACCGAAGCAGAATGGGAATTCGCTGCAAGAGGGGGTAGTAAGAAAAAATCTTTCAGTCAGAGCAGATATGAAGACTATAAATATTCCGGTAATAATGATATTGAAAGTGTTGCCTGGTATATTAAAAATTCTGAAAGTAAAACCCATCCCGTTGGAAAAAAGCAAGCAAATGAGCTAGGTATCTATGATATGAGCGGAAATGTATGGGAATGGTGTAATGATTGGTATGTTGAAAACTATTACAGCACAAGTCTAAAGAATGATCCGCAAGGTGCAAACTCAGGTAAATATTCCGTTTTGCGTGGTGGTTCTTGGTTCGACCTTAACAGTAACTGCCGAGTTGCTCTTCGTATTAGACTCGAGCGCAACTTCAGCAACTACGATATCGGATTTCGTATTGTGAGGAATCCATGAAAATAATTAAAAATGAAGAATTAATCATTAATAGAACATTGTTTTCAATTTGGAAGAAACGTTAAGTCGAGAAAGAAAGTGAGATACCTTACGAAGCAGAAGCTTCATACGGAGAGATATAGAGCAGAGGTTTAGTAAAGAAAAAGAAAGAAGATATAAATAAGAGAAAAAAGTTCCAAGTACGAGAGGAGAAATATATATGAAAAAAATTATAATCATCATCATCAGTATTTATACAGGATATGTGTTTGCAGCAGATTATGCTTTCGAGATAAAATACAGTGAGTTTGAGGGGAATCTGGATGTATTTGTAAGCCAGATAGATGAAGCTGGTAAAAATATTATTACCGGAGGGAATCTAACAGATACAGAAAAAATTTCCGATAATATCTCAATAAAAAAGGAAAATACTTTCGGTGATATAATCTATACGATACAAATGGATAGAAATATTGAAAATGAATGTCGAGTATGGATACGTAATGATTTTGTTGTAGATAATTTTGATTTTGGAAAAGAATTTTCCCCTGTAGACATTGCAATACAGAAAGATGGTAAAGAGATTGGCTCAATCAATTTAATAGTTGAGGAAAATTCTTATTCAATTAATACTATTTTAGATGGAATTGAAAAGAAAATGAAACTACCGAGTAAAGATAAAAGTGGATTATGGAATGTGTGTACAATTATTCCCAAATCCAATAAACTACTTGTGAACAATGATTTTTACAATCGGACAAAAGTAATTACAGGAAAGATCTGGAATACATATAAAGGTACGCCATTTGCCGGTGTGGAGGTATTGCTTAATAATAAGAAAGCTTCAATGACGGATAATAATGGAAATTTTGTAATAAAATATGATGACGTTACACAAGATTATAAGATTCAGGCCGTTTTCGGAGATATAAAATCTGATATTGTGAATCTGAAAATTTTAGACGAATTTCCCCGGATCGTTAATTTCAAGATGAGTTATAATCCAGATCCACCACCCAAGATAAATTTTAGAAAAACTTACAGGATCAATTTTGCATATGATTCAGATTTAATATTAGACAATAATAATAATAATACAATTATTGAAGATATGATCAAAACAATGAAAAAATTCACTATTATTGGAAAAGTGCGTATTGAAGGACATACTGATAGCAGCGGTTCCGAAAATTACAATTTTGACCTTTCGTATAAAAGGGCAAATTCGATTTTAGAAAAATTAACCGAAGCGGGATTCCCAAAAAGTAGTTTTAGTATTTTCGGATTTGGGGAAAGTAGACCGATTGCATCAAATGGTTCCGAAAACGGAAAAGCGGAGAATAGAAGAGTGGAAATTGCCTTTGAATATCAAGAGTAAATCCTGGCGGAGATATTTATGTTGATCAATGAATTCCTGAAGAAGTTCAGCGAAAGAAAGCTTAAGCACTTTGGTGTGATAAACACAAGACGAAACTTGCTGAACGGTAAAAGTGTGGAACCGTTGATTCGTTTGATGAAGAAAAACGAAGTTAAAGAGTTAACCGGTCCCAATGCTTGGTTTCTGGATACCGATTATAATTATTACAATCCCTATTCCAAAGAAGTAAGAAATGGGAATTTGAAAACCTCTAATATTTCGAGACTCGGTGTTGTCTTTGATGCTCAGAACAAATTCTTGAATCCTTATTATATTGGATTTATCCAAAGAGATATTTCAGAAGAAAATATGTATATGTCAGAACCAATAGTAGATCAACTGGAAGAAGATATTCGTATTGAATCAGATAATGAGATTCAAAATAAACCAACAGAACATGAATCATATACCAATACTCGAATAGAAACAATAGAACAGGAGTTAAAAACTGAGAACCAAACTACTTCAACAACTTCTGATTCTGTAGATCTTGATAAAACAATTCTTGGCAAAAGCGGTGTTTACGGTCTTGATATCGATAATTTACCTGAGAACTATATTTTGGATGAAAGATATAGGATCATTGAAAAGATAGGCACCGGTGGGTTTGGGACAGTTTACAAGGTTTGGGATGATGATACTGAAACCTTTAAGGCTCTAAAGATTATCCATAAACATTTCTATGGAGATAAAGAAGTAATATCGGATCTGAAGCGAGAAGCTAAAATTCTTATGAAAATGCGCTCTGATCATGTTGTGCGTATATGGGACATTCATCTAAGGGGAACTACAAAATATATTGATATGGAATATATCGACCAAGGTGATCTGGTTGATTTTAAGCTTTCCTTTCCCGATAAGAAGATTCCCGAAGAAGAAGTGTTAAAACTTGCTAAACAGATTGCCGAAGGAATGAGTTATATTCACGCCAATAATGTGATCCACAAAGATATCAAACCTCATAACATAATGCTGGCTAAAGATAGAATCGTGAAGATCATGGATTTTGGAATCTCCGAGACCTTCCGTAGTTCCATGAGTAGACTGAAAGAAACAAGTCGCAGCGGAACTCCTGCTTATATGAGCCCGGAACAATTAATCGGGGAAGATGTCGGAAAAGAATCCGATATCTGGAGTTTTGGAGTGATGCTTTATGAACTGCTGAGTGGCAAGCAATTATTTATAGGCAAAACTACGTCGGAAATACATCACAGTATTCGCGAGAAATTGGATGTAGAGCGAAACAAAGAAACGAGACAATATAGTCAATACGGTTCTGTAAACTTTCCGATCGATATTAGCAGTTCGATGAAACAAATCCTGCAAAATTGTCTTCAATATAATTTCAAAGACAGATTCAAAGATTTTGGAGAAGTTGAAGAAGAGTTAAGAAAACAGGAATTAGAAAGCAAAGCAGAAGCACAAAAAAAAAAAATAAAAAAACAAAAACAAGAAGAACAAAACAGATTTGAAGTCAAAAAAACGGAAACAGAGAAACAAGAAAAAATCCATTTAGAAAAATTAGAGAAAGAACGGATAGAGATCGAAGCACAAATAAAACTTGAGGCTGCAAGAAAAGAAAAGAAATTATCAAGAATTATAGAAGATAAGGAAGAACTGAAAGAGCGAACTGATAAAAAGATTGCTAAAGAAAAGAAGAAAAAACCTACTGCTATCTTTATGATTGGTTTGTTGATCATAATATCAGTAATAATCTACATTATCTATTCTTCTCAAACCGTGGACAAAGTTGAAACCTATGAAGGTTCCGGCAATATGGTCTTCGTTCAAGGTGGAACATTTCTGATGGGAAGTAATAACGGACAAGATAACGAAAAACCTGTTCATTCTGTAGTTGTTAGCGATTTTTATATTGGAAAATATGAAGTAACTCAAAAAGAATGGAAAGAAATAATGGGCAGTAATCCTTCAAAAATATATGGAGTGAGTGATAATCATCCTGTTTATTATGTGAAATGGCATAATGCGGTAGAGTTTTGTAATAAGAAAAGCGATAAAGAAGGATTGAAGCACTGCTATTTTGGAAGCGGAAAAAATATTAAATGTGATTTCAATGCCAACGGTTATAGGTTGCCCACAGAAGCAGAATGGGAATATGCAGCTCGTGGTGGAAATAATTCTAATGGCTACAAATATTCCGGTTCAAATAATATTGACGAAGTTTCTTGGTATTCTTATTGGGAAAAGCCTCTTAAAAAAACGCAACCTGTTGGTAACAAACAACCCAACGAACTAGGTATTCATGATATGAGCGGTAATGTTTGGGAATGGTGTTGGGATTGGTATGATGAAGATTACTATAGCAAAAGCCCAAAGAATAATCCGAATGGTCCTAGTATTCGAGATCCAAATATGAACTCCATTTTGCGTGGTGGTGCTTGGTATGTTAATGAATACCAAAGTCGTGTAACTTATCGAAAAGACTATGGTCGAGGTACTCTCCCCCTCAACTTCTATACTTATGGAATTCGACTCGTTAGGACTCTCTAATAAAGAAATGAGATATGTAAAATGAGGATTATAGACTTTGCTTTTAATAAACTTTTTTTTAACCGATTAGTCACTTATTCCATTAATAAAGTTATATTCCTATTACCGCTGTTTAATATCAATTCATCTATAATTTTATTTTTCCAATCTGTAAAATAATATTTATCTTTATCATTTCTTATTTCGTAATAATTTGATCTATCACTTATTTGATAGGCAGGTTTCCCGTCAGATTTCTTTATCTTTAAGGAGCAATTTTCTGGTATATATATAAAGAATGTATTTTTTAAGAATGATATCAATTCACTTATTTGCATCTCTCCAAATGAAAGATCATTTTCGTTTGTAAGCCTGTAAAAATTGAATAACGAAAATTCATCAGTTGGATAAGACAATCTAAATGTGATATCTAAGGCAAGGTTGAATTCATTTATCTTTTCTAAGTTTACAGCCTTTATTTCGTCTTTCCCTTTTCTTCCTTTGCTGTTTACAAATGTTCCATTAGAAGATTCCATGTCTCTAAGCTGGCCTTTTACAAAATTTATTTGGAGATGATCTGCTGAAATTCTTTTCCAGGGAATGTTAATTCTTTGGTCTTCTATGATTATCGTCTCATCCTTAAGCATTCTTCCAATTGTTATTTCCGGTTTAGGGAAAATTACATATCTCTTTTCCGATGTAGGGTCAAACAGAACCAAAGTTCCCTGAAATGCCAATGAATTCCAAAATTCATCTATCTGTATCCGGTGATTTTCTATTTTAGTTTCTATATTCTCAAACGCTTTGAGAATATCTTTGTATTTAAGATATTTGTGATCCTTGTAAATGTTAAGAAAATGTGCAATTGCTTCAATATCTTTTTTTGTTTTATCCTGATCTCTTTCTTGGAGATCTTCTTCGATGGAAGAAATGATCCCTTCTATTGTTTTTTTATCAGTATAAAAAAGATTTTTAAATTCCTGTAATAATTCCTTTTCTTTCTTTAGAGAATTGATCAGAGTAAAATCCTTGGTGCTTTCTAAATTCAACAAGGCAAGTTCATAAAGATCGATATGTAATGAAATTTCCCCCTTAGAAATTTTATAATTATTACAGATCTTAAAGGAAAAATCTTTAATTTTCGCAATGAGATTTTCCTTTAAAAGGTTTATTTCATTAACAGCAATTTGAATATCCTTCATCTGCAAAAGCAGACTATCTGCTTCTGATAAAGCATTCTGCCAGATACGGAATTGTTGTACTGGTGAATCAGATAAAGAATCGGTAAGAGTTATCTTGATTGGCTTTAGAAAGTCTGTAAGCTTCTCTTTGATTAGTTTTGTGTATTTTTTTTGATAATCGTTCAGAAGGCTTTTCTTGTCTTTTATTTCTTGATAATTGGCAATGAAACTATCTAAAACAGAATCTATTGAACTTCTTTGTTTTTCCGCTTCGATCATAAAACGAATAGGCTCAGCAATATCAGATATTCTATTAAAGGCGTTTTCCTGTTTTGCGCTTTCAATTTTTACTTTATTCAAAAGGTCTTCCAGCAAGATCTTCTCATCATTATATTTATTGCAATTGTACTTTTCGGAGAAATTGTCAAAATCACATTCCAGAATAATATGTTCATCATAAAGTTTAAGTAAATTGATAATGCTGGGGAATACACGTTTTTCTTCCTTTTCAATTTTGCTGATTAGCTTTGTATTTATCTTTTCAAATACTCCTGAAATTTCTCTTTGAATTTCTGAGAAAAATGGTTCGAATATATTATTATCTTCCAGTTGAGATATTTTACTGAAACCAAATTTTAGCTGTTTGATTTTCTCGGAATCATAATCGTATTTTAAAGAACTTATTTTGGAATGAAATTCGTTATGGAAATCTTTTATTTTCTGAATCTCCGGAAGAAATTTGATTTTGAGCTCTGCTTCATTATTCCCGCTGTTTTCTAATGTTCTTAATGCCTGTTCAGTATGATGGACGTTAATTTGAAGAACATTTTGGAATTGATTTTCTACATATTCTTTGCACAGATTCAGGTATTCTGTTTTTCTCTCATCAAAGAAACTAGAAAAATCATTTTCCTCAAAATCCTTTAAAAGCATACATATGTTTACAGTTTTCAAAGTCTTAACTAACAAGGATGCTTTATGAAGCAGATCTAATTTGTGATTGAGATTCTTTTTATAATTAGATTTTATAACAAAAAAATCATCTCTGACTGTTTCATTTCCTTTAAAAACTTTATGCTTCAATTTATTCAGAGTAGATCTCTTTTCTTTAATGATTTTAGCTTCTTTTTTAGAGATAGTTTCAATCTCTGAAATGGTATAAAATATTTTTTCTTTTCCTTTTTCTTTGTAAGTAGATATATCCATAAAGCTTCCTCGACAAATTTATTAGAATGTCATATTAGATAAACGTGCAACCAGAAGATCACATATTTTTTGATAAGCTTTTAAAGCAGCTGCATCTTTGTTTTTATCAAAACTTTTAGTATTTTCTTCTGTACTGATATCATTGAGCGTTTCTACAATTACTTCACTTCCGCTTCCTGAAATCCTGATAGAACCAGAAGCTTTATAACAAAATCCCAAATGTTCATTATAAGAAGATTCAAAGATCTGCACGTTTATCTGAATTTGCATATTAGCTTCATCTGTATTTGAAACAACATCTATTTCTTTTGCCAACAAGGAAGTTTTAATCTTGTTTATAAGTAAATTCCCATCTGAGTCTATTCCATTTATCCGTACATTATCTGAAATCAGTGCTTTTAGCTTGATTGGGGGTTCTATAAAGATCTTGAACATTTTCCCAGTAATATTTCTTATTATTTCCTTTGCATCAATGAGTTCATTTTCATTCAACTCTGGGGGATATGCTAAAGAATTAACATCAATTCGTAGTTTCAGATAAAAGGGAGTTCCATCTGTAAATTCATCATAATCCAAATAGTAATTTCCATTATTATCTGGTTTTAAAGAAACTGTATCAAATGTGAATGGGATAGAAAACAAATTAGTTCCGAGAGATTTTAAATTTACAACGATCACCTTTTTATTTATAATTTCAGAATCCTTTCGAATATAGTAATCGGATTCAATATTGTCTAAGACATTATTTATTTCATTATTAAGATAAAAATATAGCGGTTTATTTTTAATCATTACAGGATAAATGGTTTGTGGTATAAGTGATGCTGCTGAAAATAAATCACGTAACTTTTTGCCGGAATTGGTTTCAGCTTCCGCACTTGCTAAAAAAGCATTTATTATACTCTCTGTATTATATTGATGTAATTTCAGCTGATCTAGATTTAATTTTGCCAAAGAATAAAAAATAGGATTCGAATAATATCTTTCTTCGATGGAAATACCTGGAAGGTTGATCTTTGAATTGATCCGTACTTTATTATCTATATATTCTCTAAATATCTCCGTATCATTTATTTGGTTCGATCCCATATATTCACGATAAACTGAAATAATGTGACTGTCGAAATAATGTGCTATCTGTTGTTTTGCTGAGGTATCTGATGATTGATAAGATGAACCTGAACCTGAACCGTATATGAATAGTTCATTATTGGGAGGTGGTGATGTAATCCATTCAGGCATTTCTTCTGGTACTTCGTTTTTTTTCTCAATTTCATTTTTTAAATCAATTGCTTTATTGTGACTACATCCAGAAAAAAGAATCACGAAAATAATGAGAATAAAAAATAGTTTCACTATAAACTCCACTATAATACAAAAAACCATATCGTATACAGAAGTATTAAAAAGAATCCTGTTCCGATGATTTTGCTGGTGTATCTTCCCTTGGAAAATATGTTTATGGAAAAAACAGCAAGCAAAATGAAGATAACACCATAGATAAAGTAATGTATCGAATAATTTATTTTTTTGTACTTAGTAAATGGTTCACTCCAGATCATTTGACCTGTTTCAAGATTATTAAATGTAAGATTGATTTCTAAATATATTTTTCTTTTTCCCAGAAAATTTTCCATATAAGTATTTGCCTGCCCATATATCATTCCTTTCCATTGGGTTAACAGTCCAATTTTCACTCTTCCATCTTTTGAATAAAAATCTTGTTGCTGAATTGCCTGTTCTTCTAACAAAGTTCCTATTTGTTTCTCATAAACATTAAACTTAGTTTTTGTCATCATTCGCTTTAGTTGTTTATGGAATTTATCATCAATATCATCTTTGAATGGGAGTATCCCTACTCCCTCGATATCTTTGCCATCTCTATCTTTAGTCTTGCTTAGTGGGATTTCTTGAAAACTAATGTATAAAAAATCAACTGATTCTTCTATCAATTCATCAAGGTATTGATGTTCACGAATTGAAAATTCACTTTTGTTTTTGGCAAATACACAAATGCTGATTAATACAAGAACGATAAGCGTAATTATTTTCTTCATAATTTCTCCACTACTATCTAATTTAACTACAAATATTTATCACTACAATTTACACTATCTGTCAAATTTCCTAATTTAAATTTTAATATCTAGTATTAGTATTGAATTCATTATTCATAATATTACTAATTCTATTGAAATATATTCTCTGTCAATTAGCTTTTTTTAAAATGATTGAATTGAATGCTAAAAGTTATATTAGAGCATATATGAAGTTTAGGTTAAAAAAACTTTTTTTAACTGAAACAAGTTACATATGCAATTAGGAAAGTTCTAAGAAGAGATGATTAGTCCATTATAGCTCATTTAGAAGGTGTAGGACGCCCAAAATTTACTTTGTAGTATAATTCTTCATATCTGAGTCTACCCTCAAATAAAAGGCTAAAATAGTTAATGTGATTAAAAGAGATACTATCGTATGACTAAATTGCTGTAGTCCAATAAACGTTCGTTTATTAGACTCTTCACACTTAGGCTAAAAAGCACCTATATCTGTCATTTAATAGTATAATAACCCATATATAAATCAAAGTATAATAACTTGAGATAATTGTTGACTTATTAGACTCTCTCTATGTCTACCTGCTGGATGTAGAAATATTTTTTCTTGTTGACTTAATATTTTCTTTTAAGCAAATTTGAAGTTGTATGAACTTTAAAGGAAAACAAGATGCGGGTTGAACAGGGAGAATGTAAAATTAACTATATTAAAGAGAATTAAAATCAACGAAAACCAAAGAGGTATTATGAGTAAAACACTAAGAGTAACAGGCCAAGCAACGACATCAGGAAAACCTGATACATTCGTCATTTCATTTTCATTAGAAATATTAAATGACAATTATTCCATTGCAATCAAGAAACTAAATGAAAAAGTTAATATTCTGCGGAAGGTATTAATTGATAATGAGTTAGATCCATTAATTTTAAAAACATTTTCTTTTTCAATTTATCGAGAAACAAAATGGGATTCTGCTTTAAGTAATGATATATTTATCGGTTATAAAGCATCCCACCGTACAAGAATTGAATTACCAATAGATAAAAAGTTAATGAATAATCTATTAAATGATCTCACATTAAAAGCGAAAGATATAGATTTTAGAGTAAGTTTTATTCTAAAAGACACAAAATCATTTATTGAAAATTTATTGCAAAAAGCCATTGCAAATGCGAAATCTACTGCAAAAGTAATCTCAGACGCATCTGAAGTGAAACTCAAAGAAATAATTAGTATTGATTATTCGTTTAATCAAATTCATTTTATAGAATCTAGTTCAACAATTGAACTAGCAAGTTCGCGTATGCTACAATCGTCTATCGAAATAGAACCAGAAGATGTTAAGGCGGATAAATCTGTTACAATTACTTGGCTAATAGAAAGTTGATTAGTTTAATGCAATAAAGAATGAAACCCCTAACATACGTGTCAGCGGGTTGTTTGGTTTGGTTTGTTGGTTTCTGAATCTTACGATTCAAGGCTTAGTTTGTTTGCATTTAGCGTGATCGTTCCGATCCCGCAGCACACGCCTAGCATTATGCCTATTTGTATTAGTAGAGAGATAAAGTTACTTTAGTAGGATTTGGTACTTTTAAAGTAGTTGAGAGCTGCACGAACTATTGTTTATCCTAAAACAAAAAGAACAATTAAAATCCCTGTTCATAAGGCAGTTGTTTTCATTGCAAGTAAAAGACTTAAAACTAGAATTAAATCCCAATATTTTTTCGACAATCAATAATTTAGTATACCTTTTTTCATCATATTAATAATAGAATTTCCAACAATAGACCACGATCTCTTATGATAGCCGCCCGAGAGTAACATTAATATCGGAGTATTGTTATTTTGAGCAGACTTGAAAACCATCTCATCTCGTGCCAATATCCCTTCTTCAGAAACATATAAACTACCTAATGGATCACCAATATAGATATCTGTTCCAGCATTATAAATAATAAGATCTGGTTTATGCTCATTTATTGCCTTTGGTATCCAATGATCTAATTTTTCTAAGTATAACTTATCTCTTATTCTTCCCTTTATAAGAACTTTATATGAAACAAGATTCTCAGCAAATCTGTCTCTTGGAAAAGCCAATTGATTAAATATATCAAGTATTGCAACTCTTTTATCTTTACCTAATATTACTGAACAGCCATTACCCTGGTGTGCATCCAGATCAATTATTAAAATCTTTAATCCAGGATTCTGTTGCCACATACTCTTTATCGCTATTGGGATATCAGCGAATACACAGAACCCTTCACCATGATCTCTTTTGGCATGATGATAACCTCCAGATAAATTGATTGCCCAACCAAATTTAATTGCTAATTCCGTACCCATAATGGTTCCAGTTGTAGCATATCTCATCGGTTTTAGAATTCCTTGTCGAAGAATAATGTTCGGAACAAATTTAATAATTGGGATCTCAGCTATTTCTGAAACTATTGAAGATCTTGTTAAGGATTTCAAATATTCTTTTGAATGAACTAGAAGTAGCTTCTCCTCAGTTATTCTATCGGGTGAATAAAACTGCTTTTTGGTCAAATTTAATTGTTTCTTTAAATAATTATAGATTTTCTTATATTTCCGTGTATCAAAAGAGTGGAAATTTTTAATACCTAATACAGAAATATTGTATTTCCTTGAGTAAATAATCGGTATTTTTTTATTTTTCTCCATTTATAGTCCTCCTTGAATTTTAAGAGTACTATAAGAATTTTTTAAAATTAATCAAGCTATTATACAGATATTCGTGATTTGCAAAAACCGCTTGACTTTTTCCAATTTTTATGCTATGGAAAGATCATTCGAGTAACTAATTCAATCCAGAAAAAAACATTACTGAAAGAATGCCCAGCGCAGTTGCCAATTACTTAAACTTCCTAAGACTTGCTGATAAAGTGTTTATACCACAATATGGAATTAAGGAAGATGAAACTGCTTATCTTGAATTTGTAAATTTGCTTGGATCTGAAAATGTTATAAAAGTTACTCATTATATAAGTAAATTAGCAGATCTGAGTGGAGTCTTAAATTGTATGTCGTGGGTAGCTTTTAATATAAGGAGAAACAATGAAGATTAAAGAGATAAAGAGGTTATCTGCAAAGTTTGTTGTCTGGTCATTGGATGTAACAAGAGGTGAGATAACTTTCCCAGATGGAAGAAGAAAAGTAGATTTCTGCAGAGAAGCAAAAATACTCTGCACACTTCATTGGAATATTCCTGATTCTTTAGATCAAGCATTGGGAATATTAACACAGTTAGAATGGTTTTTGTCGCTTAGCGATAAGGGATCGAAATTCGATGACATTACTTTGCCATATGAAATGGCTGTAGATGAATATTATTACAAGGACGAAGATGATAATTTTATTGATGCTGAATTCGCTTCTGAGAAGTTTATTAACACAAATGAAGATAGTTTGTCCTATATCAATTCATGCTATGGCATTGGTGATCTCATACTATTGAAGAATAACGATGAAGAACTTCATTTGGGAAACAATGACAAAATTTTCTTAAAGGAATTTAAAGAAATTCTTATAGATCATGAGGACAAATTTCTACAAATCAAGAAAGTCCTTGAATTCAAAGAAGAACCTGTAGTTACCAAAAGATCAAATGATATTAAGGATGATCTAATACCATTCTAAAAAAAAGTAAATCATTTCATTTATCGTTTGAGTATTTTTAAAAAGTACTTATAATCACTTTTGGAGGTGGTTATGAGTATGAAAGATATTTTCCCTGAGTTTTATTTAGATTATCCTGATTTACATAAAGCAGTTACTGACGATAAATTTAGCAAAGTAATTAATCTTGTATTTTCAGGTAGTGATCCAAATGAACTAAATGATATAAGCCAAACACCTTTAATGCTTGCTGAACAATTTACAATGGCAAAATTTCTTATAGAGTATGGAGCTGATGTTAACGCAATTGATCAATATGGTAGATCAGCACTAACACACACTTCAGATCCTTTCATTGTAAAATTGCTAATAGATGAGGGAGCAGATCTAAATGTTGTTGATTTAGACGGTTTTTCAATTTTAGATTGTACTTTTGATTATATGTGTACAGGTGCTTATAAATTATTCCTGTTAATTAAAGCTGGTGCAAAAAACAATTCAAGATTTCAGGAAGATATCCAAGAAACTTATGATGATATCATGAAGGCATCTGAATTTAGGAACGAATTTAAAAAATTATGGAGGGAACAGAACAAAGATTATAATAAACTATATCGAAAACAATTGATTGAATTGCAAAGGTTATATGATATAAGAAAACAGTTAAATAATACGAATATGAATTGCAGGTAGTTTAGAATGAATAATACGCCATATAAAATATTATTTGATATTAATTCGAATTTACTATCTAATTCATTATCCAATAATAAACTATCAGAAAAATTGAGTGATCAGAAATTAAAAAAACTTGTTACCCAGTTCCAGGAATCTTCTGAATTTCATATTTATAAATTAAGCAAAAAAGACATTTTATTAATTGCATATATGTGGAATAGTTATGTGTCTCATCGTAGAAGAAAAATGGATATATTAACTATTTTGAAAGTTCTTTATGGTTCTTATTCAGAACGTATCTATAATTTTCCAATAATAATTGAACTTTTAAATAAGAACGTTTTTTTTACAGTAAAAAAGAGAGTACATTATGGACAACAGGATTCAAATCACAATAATCCAGAAATTGTTTACAGTAAACATGAACTTCTAAATTGCCATATAGAATTAAGTAGTAACTTTATTCAGTTGATTCTTGGAGAGAAGGAAACCTGTATTCATAATACCAAACCCTATTCTTCAAATAAAAGTTTTATTAATGATTGGTTTTCATATCTAGAAAAATTAGATCACTTCAATAGAAGAAATTTCCATTCCAATAGACGAGTAAGGAAATTAACTGATAAAACTACAATTAATTATTTAGAAGTATTTGAATGGAAACATAGAATTAAAGTAAGACTTGAGAAAACAGAAATCATTCCACCCTTGAGAGATTTAGTAAGTGAATACAAACTTGATGAGAATGAAGAGACAATCCTTATGTATCTAATCAAGTATGAGTTAAAGGGTGGAAGATGCAGCACTGACTCAGTGCTTCAATTGATAAGTTCAGATACTCATGAAATGTATAATAATAAGATTTACATTTCAAACGAATCTAAACTTGTTATGAATGGGTTGATTGAAATTAATGAGGATCTCTCTTTCTTTTCAAAAGGAAATAAGATTAGAATTTCACCTGATATTACACGGAGAGTTGTTACGAAAACTCCAATCACTGATGAAGATAAGATTTTACAAATAATAAAGGGTAACAATACCTTCACACTTGTTGAACCTACACAGACATTCGATGAACTAATTCTTCCCACTGAAATGAAAAAAACGATAACATTTTCATTAAACCAATATAGTAAAAATATTGATAGAACATTAAGAAAATGGAAGCTTTATGATGAAGGTATATACTCTGTAGAAAATTCAAATAAAGATCTGGAACCAGGAATGTTAGCTTTATTCTATGGATTACCTGGAACAGGAAAAACATATGCTGCAGGAGCAATTGCTCAGGCAATGGGGAAGAAACTTCTCATCACCGATGTGAGTAGGATCCAATCAAAATGGGTTGGTGATAGTGAGAAGAACGTAAGGCGCATGTTTACAGTATTTGAACGTATTGTAAGAAGAATAGAGAATCCTCCTGTACTTCTTCTTAACGAAGCTGACCAATTCCTTACTAAAAGACTTTCCAACACTAATTCATCAGTAGATAGGATGTACAATTCTCTGCAGAATATTTTTCTGGAAGCATTCGAAAATTTTCGGGGCGTATTAATAGCTACTACAAATTTACGCGATAATCTTGATGAAGCCTTCAGCCGTAGATTTCATTTGAAGTTGGAATTTCCATTTCCAGAATCTGAAGAACGGGTGAAATTATGGAAACTTCATCTTCCAGGCAGTATACCAGGGTCACAATCGATTTGTCTAAATTCAATTGCTGATAAGTACATTTTATCTGGCGGACAGATAAAGGTGATTGTTCGAAATGCATGTATAGAAGCTGCTTCACGTGAAGGCATTCAAAAAATGTTAATGCAGAAAGATTTAATAAAATACTCAGAGATTGAATCTGATTCTTGTTTTGAAAGAAGAAAGTCTATCGGTTTCTAAGTAGTAAAAAATATTTATCTTACATTTTTTTAAAATCTCTTTATACTACAAAATATATTAACCAATGGAGGGATTATGGATATTCAAATTGTTAGTATCATCAAGCATGTTATCGGTGAAAATATTTATTATTGGGGACGAGACAAAGATAATCAAATTTATCTTCTTAACAGATATCCACAACTAAATAGCATCTTAAATTCATTACCAGAATTTAAACAAGATCATCACAATATATTCCATACATTAAATCTTAAGAAAGACAAATCAATCAACATCCTCCGCAAGAAAATAATCAGAATCACTAGTGCTAACTTTTCGCTTAATTAAAAAAAGTTAGCCCCCTTTGACCTATTCTGACCATTCGTAATTTTATGATGAATTTACAATTTTAAAAAAAGGAGGTAAACGATGCAAAAATTGCCATATAAAATTCTGTTAGATCTTGGTGCAAAGATCGATAAAATTGCAGAGAATAAATCCGAAACACTACAACTCAGATCAGATGAATTTGTTAAATTAACTAATAAGTTCAGGGAAATCGAGGATATCAAGAGCTACAAATTAAATCATGAGGACGTTATGATCATTGCTATCTCTTGGTATGATTACTTAGTTAAGCGACACTTTGGAATTGATCCGTTGACAGAGTTAGAAAAGCTTTATAAGAATCCTGCAACTCAGATAAAAAAACTTGAAAGAATAATTTCACTATTAAAAAAGAATATATTTTTCACATCAAAGAAAGAAATATTTATTAAGAAACATGAGAAACAGGACGATAAATCAATTATCAAATTTAGCGTTATCAACCTATTAGAAAATGATGTGGAGTTCCACCATAATTTTATTAATGTAGCGTTAGGTAAAAGAGAAGATATTTCAGTAAACAATAAAAAACCATTTACAAGCAATAAAGAATTTTTAGATGATTGGTTCTCTTATGTAAGAAAGATTTACGATTTTAGTACAAACAATTTTTCCAATAGAAGACGCAATATGAGACTTGATAATATGGAAGCCGGTGAATATCTGGAAGTTATTGAATGGAAAAAACGAATAAATTCAAGAATGGGTGTAACAGAAGAAATTTTTCCTCTCATAGACCTTAAGGATGAATATAATCTTGATGATAATGAATTAATTATTCTTGTACACCTGATCAGTGAAGAATTGGAAGATAGTAAATGTGACACTGATGAGTTAGTTAAACTCATAAGTTCAGATGTGCATGAAATGTATAATAATAAAAAGTATGTATCAGAAGATTCTAAGCTAGTTAAAAAAGGTCTCATCGAAATATCAGAAGGAGTATTTTTCCTTTCTAGTGGTACAAACGTCAGACCAGCACCTGACATTACCCGACGTGTTATTATGAGGTCATCTATCAATGATAATGAGAGATTGGAACAGCTATTGAAAAATGATGATATTTTCACTCTTGTTGAACCAACTCAGAATTTTGAAGATCTGATACTACCTGAAGAAATGAAAAAGACAATTAACTTCTCTCTAAATCAATATAATTCAGATGTAGATAATATTTTATCTAATTGGGGACTTTATGATAAGGGAATGGAATTAACAAAAAAAAATAACAAAAAAGTAGAGCCAGGAATGTTAATGTTGTTTTACGGAGCACCCGGAACAGGTAAAACATTTGCTGCTGGTGCTATTGCTCAGGCTCTTGGTAAAAAACTACTGATTACCGACATTAGTCGTATACAATCTAAATGGGTAGGAGATAGTGAAAAGAATGTTCGTCGTATTTTCTCTCTTTTTGAAAGAATTGTGCACAGAGTTAGTAATCCACCTGTGTTGTTGTTGAATGAAGCTGACCAGTTCCTTACAAAAAGAAGTGGTAATGCAAATTCATCTGTTGATAAAATGTTGAATTCAATGCAGAATCTTTTTCTTGAAGCTTTTGAGAATTTAAGAGGAGTACTAATAGCAACAACAAACCTGCAGGGGAATCTGGATGAAGCATTCAGCCGTCGTTTCAATCTTAAGCTTGATTTTCCAATGCCGGAAGCTCCTGAAAGGCAAACACTCTGGAATCTGCATCTTCCTGATTCAATTCCAGGAGTAAAAGATATTGATTGTATATCTTTATCAGAACATTATAATCTCTCTGGTGGTCAGATAAAAGTTATTGTTAAAAATGCCTGTGTAGAAGCTGCTTCTCGCAGGGGAGTATTTCAAAAATTATTACAACAAGATCTAATTAAATATTGCGAATTAGAAGATGTTTCTAGTTTCGGAAGAAATAAGATAATAGGTTTTGGAGGTTAAATATGATAACATTATCAGATAATACAGGTAAATCATTTGAAGATACAATCGTCATTAAGGGAGCAAAAGATTCAGAAGAAGGAATTGCAGCTGAATACAATTATTTAACTGATAAGTTTGGTGTTTGGAATGTAGATTGGGTGTTTATTCGGCAATCGTTAACACCAGAAAGGGACAAATATTTTGACAAAATCTTAATTGAAGTTATGAGCAGTAAAGAGATAGAAATTTATTTTGATATTACAAGTTGGTTTTAAAATAATATTGTGATAATATTTATTTGAAAAGGAGAGAATTAGCATGAAAATTTATGAATTAATTGCGTTAAATAAAAGAATCTTAGAATGCGAAAATATCTCAATAACCAATCCTCCATGCAGCAGGAACTTTGACGCTTCTCCACTTGTAATGGTACCTAAAGAAAGTCAAAAGGTTTTGCTGATAACAAGGGATCCTTCAAATATCGCAAATCAAAACGTAACTATGTTAGGATGGGAAAACACTTTTTTTAGAAATCATATATTAGGAATTTTTTTTGCAAATTTCAAGATTGATAAATTCGATTTTTTTAAGAGTTTATTTGAGACGCATGTTTATTGGACTCATTTTTCAAAATGCTTTCCAGGAACGAATTCTCATGGAGGTCATAATAAACCAAATAAAGTCTGTGCTAAAAAATTTCTTAATGACGAAATAGATTTAATTAATCCTAAATATTTAATTCTGGTTGGGGCAGATTCAATTAAATTCATTACAAAGTCTAATTTAATTGATGCAATAAAAAAAAATAGGGATAATTTTATAAGAAAAAATAATAAGAAAGTTGAAATTATTTCAATTACTCACCCGTCAAATGCAAATAATGCTTGTAAAAATAATGAAAAATATATGTATTTAGAAACGATAAAATATATACAAAAGATAATGAGAGAACTTATGGAATCAAAGACAATATAGAGAATAAGGAAGCATAATAGCACAAAATATTAATAAAAGGCATACAAAAAATAATTAGATATTGACATAATAGGCATTTATATTGAATTCGTTGATGCTTTTAAAATGTAAAATATGAGGAAGAATCAATATGGAAAAAGAATTTTGTGAATATTTCAAAGATATGGATGAAGAAGGAAAAATATTAATTAATACTTCAAATATTAATA
>Ga0307990_1000389_pt1 | contig 40478 bp, 34 predicted proteins | sample EllFjometagen129_FD_203168 | JGI IMG/M metagenome (GOLD analysis project Ga0307990, IMG submission 203168) | Marine microbial communities from Ellis Fjord, Antarctic Ocean - #129 | ecosystem: Environmental > Aquatic > Marine > Unclassified | place: Southern Ocean | collected 2014-10-08
TGGGTTTATGTTTCTCATTATTGCTTATTTTTATTCTGTAAAACTAAGCAATTAACAGAATTTGTAACAATTAACATATTAACAATCAGACGTTTATATCAACAATGGGTTTTTAGAGGTGCCCTATATTAATACAGCTACTCAGGGAAGACCTGAAGTTGGATATGGTGACAACTCTGTTGGACAAAAATTCTTCCAGTGGGGTCAGCGTCAGCTAGACTATGATAGACTGAAGGAATATCAAACAACAGCCGGTGTACAGAGATCATGGAATAGGTCGTCATTTACAGATGCTACTCCAAAGTACTCTGATAACCCATATTGGACCGCTTACCGGAATTATAGTGATGATGTTAGAAACAGATTCCTTGGAACCGTTTCCCTCGAATATGAGATCATTGACGATTTGAAGTGGAAGAGTTCTGTATATGGAGACTATTATAACTATACTATTCGTGAAAGAGCAGCAGTAGGTTCTCAGGCTACTTCAAGATATTATGAAGCTGCAAGGGAATTTTCTGAATTCAATTTCGAGTCTATTTTAAGTTATAGCAAGAAGCTTGATAATATTGGTATTTCAGGATTAGCAGGTGTTAACAAAAGAGTGGAACGCTATGATTTACTCAGAGGTCAATCTTCTGGAGGACTTGTAGTTCCTGAAGTTTATAATCTATTAAACTCTGCAGATCTTGCTGAGATGAACGACATTACCGAGCAGAAGACTGTAAATTCTGTATTTGCTCAAGCTTCTTTTGATGTGTCAGGATTGCTGTTCCTTGATGCTAGCTACAGGATTGATTGGTCATCAACGTTACCCGATGACAATAACATGTATGACTATCCTTCTGTTTCAGCAAGTTTCCTATTCTCAGAATTAATTGATCTCGATTGGATGGATCTTGGTAAAGTGAGATTAGGATGGGCTGAAGTTGGTAACGATACCAATCCTTATAATGTATTTGCTACATATACTTATAATTCAAGCGGTGGATTTGGAGGTACTCCACGTCTATATGTTCCTGACGGACTCTTGAATGAGAACCTGAGAGCAGAAACAACCCGTTCACTTGAAGCAGGTGTTGATATACATCTTTTTGAAAGCAGAGTTGACCTGAGTGCAACATATTTCAGTAATACAACTTTTGACCAGATTATGCCTTTACAGGTATCACAGGCAACAGGTTATGCTTCTCAGTATATCAATGCTGGTGAGATGCTGAACAGAGGAGTTGAACTTTCTCTTGGTTTAGTACCTCTTAGAAGTGCAGACTTCGATTGGTCAATTAGAACTAACTTCACAAAAGTAAACAACGAAGTTGTTGAGCTTTACGCTGATCTTAAGTCACTTGATATTCAAAGAGCCCCATTTGGTGGAGTGTTCCTGAGAGCAAGTATTGGAGACGCTTATGGACAAATTTGGGGTACTGATTATATCTATGATGATGATGGTAACAAAGTTGTAGACGCCGGTGGTTACTACGAGGCAACTCCTGATTTGGTTCCTCTTGGCTCTATTTTACCTGATTTTACAGTAGGTATTAGAAATTCATTCTCCTATAAGAGTTTTGATTTGAGCTTCCTGATTGATATCAGAAGAGGTGGTTATTTCTACAGTATTTCTCATATGTGGGGTATGTACTCCGGTATGATGGAAGCGAGTGCAGGTGTTAACGATCTTGGAAACGAAATCCGCGACGATGTTGCTGATGGCGGTGGTATCAAATTAGAAGGTGTTACTGGTGATATTACCTGGAATGATGATGGAACTTACACGGTTACCAATACTGCTGAAAATGAAACTTATGCTTCTGGATATAATTGGGCATCAGGATTTTATCATGGAGTCGGTGGCATAAGTGCAATGTCTGTCTTCGAAGCCAATTATGTTAAGCTGAGAGAATTAACAGTAGGTTATACGCTTCCGGCATTATTTAATGGTAATCTTAAAGGAGCCAGGGTTTCACTGTATGGAAGAAATCTATTTACCTGGGGACTTGATGAACCTGGATTTGATCCTGAAATGACAGCTAATGGTTCAGGTAATATTCAAGGTTTGGACGGTGGATTACAGCCAATGTTCAGGTCTTATGGAGTGAACCTAAAATTGAATTTTTAATTAATAAATTTGAAAACAATGAAAAAAGTTAAAATAATATTCACATTAGCACTGATCTTGATACTCGGTGCTTGTGATGTCGAGTATTTTGACAACCCAAATGCTCCAAGTTCTGTGCCAACAGCTGCGCTTTTCAACAATAATGTGAAGCGAATGGTTGATGCAACTCAGGACCAATGGTTCTCAGGTAGGTTTACCTATTGTACCATGCAGTATTGGCAGCAGTCAGAATACGGTGATGAAGATAGATACGTATATCGCGAATCTATGAGACAATATATGAATCCTCTTTATGAAATTGCTGAGAATTACAGGCATATTATCGCTTTGAATGAAGATCCTGAAACTATGGATGCTGCAAGTGCTTCTGGAGCCAATGTAAACCAGGTAGCTACTTGTCGGGTTATGTTAGCATGGTTGTTTGACCTTATGGCTACAACATGGGGTGATATTCCTTACTATTCTTATGGAAGTGACGATGCTGATTTTCAAGCGCTATCTCTTTCAGGTGTTGAAGAACCAAATCTAACTCCTGCATATGCAACCCAGGATAAGATTTTTGCAGACATCCTGAATGAGCTTGATGAAGCAAATGACATGTTTGATGCAAGTCTGCCAGGAATGGACGGAGATAACCTTTATGTTGGAGATGTTGATGCATGGAAGACATTTGCTAATTCACTCAGACTGAGAATTGCGAACAAGATTAGTGGTGTAAACCCAACTCTTGGTGATGCTCAGGCTGCTGCAGCAATTGCTGATGGTGTATTTACTTCTAATGATGACAATGCAATTTTCTATTATGAATCATCTGACGCTAATGCTTCTCCGATCTACATAGCAACTAACGTTGATAATCGTAAGGACTTTGCAGTGGGACATAGCTTTATTACACTGCTTAATGGTGAGGACCTTGTGGGACATGATCATGCAACCTTAGTACCTGGAGCAAATGTAAATCCATTCTCAGGCCAGGTTGACCCACGTCTTCCGTTTTATGCACAAGAAAACTCAGCTGGTAACTACGTAGGTATGTTTATTTCTGAGAGTTCTGCTGATGCGGCTACATTTACATTAGAATCTCTTGCAGGAGATGGAATTATTAATAATCCTGCTTTCGGAGAGACATTGATGGAATATGCTGAAGTTGCATTTATCCTGAGTGAGAGAAATGGATGGAGCCAGCCTGAATACGTAGCTGGTATTACTGCATCTATGGAAAAATGGGGTGTTACAACAGGTAACATAAATTCTTATATTGCCTTAGTACCTGCTGCAAGTGAGGAGAATGTAATGACTCAGAATTATATTGCACTCTATATGCAAGGTCATACCGCATGGATGAATTACAGAAGAACAGGTTATCCTAAAACTTTAATTCCTGTTTGGACAGATTTCAGTCTTTATACTCCTTCAACGGATGCATGGGTAGACAAGAGCTTTAATCCACTAGTGGAGGACGTTACTGATCTGCCATACAGGATGAAATATCCTCAGCAGGAGCAGACTTTAAATGGTGATAACAGAAAAGTTGCAGCTGATGCACTTGAAAATGGTGATGTTATTACTTCTAAACTGTGGTGGGATGTAAACTAATCTTATTACAGATTCTATAAAATATAGGGGCTATCTATAAAGAGGTGGCCCCTATTTTTTTGTACTGCAATAAGCTCTCTGTGATGCTAAACAAATTTTAAACATTAGGTTTGGAGGATTTCTATCCGGGAAAGAAAACCCATATTTTTTCCAATTTAATATGTTAAATATCATATTTTCAGTAATAATAGTACTTCCCAAGCCCTTTATTCATCCATTTTCTGACAATTTTCTTTTGTTAAAGAAAATATTTAACTAGTTTTGATCTATTAGAGTCATTCTTGTTTAGTCTATTTATTAACCTAAAAGTTTAATCTATGAAAAGATTTACTGTGTTGCTTGCATTCCTCGTGTTTGTAGGCACTGCTCTATTGGGGCAGGGACAGCAGATTTCAGGTACCGTGACCGGTGAAGACGACGGGTCGCCACTTCCTGGAGTGACTGTCTTAGTTAAAGGAACTACAGTAGGTACAGTTACCAATTTTAACGGTAGTTATGCCATTGCGGTTCCAGAGGGATCAAATATTCTTGTATTTTCATTCGTTGGAATGGAGAATCAGGAAATTGAAATTGGTACTTCAACCATTATTGACATTGCGATGACTACCGATGCAGTCAGGATGGATGAAGTCGTAGTTATCGGTTATGGGACTTCCACTAAGGAAGCTAATACTGGTTCCGTTTCTGTTATCGGAAAGGAAGACCTTCAGGATAATCCTGAGGTGAGTTTTGATAAGATGCTTTCTGGTAAAGTAGCGGGTGTTCAGGTTACTTCAACATCTGGACAGCCGGGAGCAGCATCTCAAATCAGAATCAGGGGTACATCATCTCTGAATGCTGGTAATGAGCCGCTTTATGTAGTCGACGGTATTCCTATTATGCAGGGAGACCAGACTTACTTTACAAACACAGGTAATGCCCTGGCTATGATTAATCCAAGTGACATTGAGTCTATCTCAATTCTGAAGGATGCTGCTGCTGCCTCTATCTATGGATCAAGAGCTGCCAACGGTGTAATCATTATCACAACTAAATCAGGTTTACAAGGAAAATCAAAAGTTAATTTCCGCGCATCCTATGGTGTTACTTCCCTGGCAAATGACAACGACTATGGCCAGTTAAATAGCACTCAGCTTATTGATTATATGAGAGATGCAGTTGTTAACGCTGGTGGTGATCCTGACGATCCAACCAGTGGATCAAATTATGTACCCTATTCTCTGGGTGCTGGTCCACAAACAAACTGGTTGAAAGAAGTTACACGTCTTGGTAAAGTAAATGAGTACCAACTTTCCGTTAGTGGTGGAAATGAAAAAACCAAGCACTTTACTTCTGCTTTGTACTCAGGTACAGATGGTGTATTTAAAGGTATTGATTACAAGAAATATCAAATAAGGTCGAATATTGACCATGAGATTTCTGACAAACTCAGAATGGGTGTTAAAATGAATGCTTTCCATTCATTTTCAAATGACATGGCGATGCAGTCACTTTATTATGTGAACCCTATGTTTGGTGGAATGATTATCAATCCATGGTCCCCGGTTACTAATGAAGACGGATCATACAACCTGGTAATACCCGAAAACTTAAATACTAACCCTGTTGCTACATCAGAATATGATGACCAGTGGGAATCACAAAATCGTTTGCAGGGATCTGCTTACTTTGAGTGGGAGCCCATTGCAGGTTTGAAATTTAAGTCAACCAACGCTGCAGAATACACAGATGGTGAAGGTCGTCGTTATTGGTCACCTGAAGCTGACTTTGGTGGAGATGCAACATTGCAGGTTTCCAGTACCAAGTATCAGCAGTTAACCACATCTAATATTGTTACATATTCAAAATATTTCAATGATCACAATATTAACGTGATTGGCGGTTTTGAAGCCATCGATAATCAAAATAATTCTTACTACATCTACTCACCAAATGTTGACCCAAGTATTCCATTTCCGAATACTTCAACTGCAGAAGGAGATGAAGGTGATTATGGTCAGTCAAGATATACTATGGCTTCCTTCTTTGGAGTTCTAGATTATAACTTTGCAAGCAAGTATTTTTTACGCGCTAGTTTAAGGACTGACGGTAGTTCACGTTTTGGTGCTAATAACAGGTGGGGTACTTTCTACTCAGTAGGTGCTTCATGGAACGCACACAAGGAATCATTCCTTGAGAACATTACTGCTATCAACGCTCTGAAACTAAGAGCAAGTTATGGTGTGAATGGTAACGACGGAATTGGAAACTATGAACAATGGGGTGTATATGGTCCTGTTGGATATAACGCTACTTCAGGTATGGCTCCAATTCAACCTGCAAATAACGATCTAACATGGGAGACCAACACATCTCTCAACGTAGGTCTTGATTTTGGTTTCCTAAGAAGAATCACTGGTAATGTTGATTTCTACAATCGTATTACTTCTGATATGTTACTGGATACTCCGCTGTCAAGGACAACAGGTTTTACCAGTTTACGTCAGAACATTGGTTCACTGAAGAATACAGGTATTGAAGGTTTGCTTAATGTTGCTGTTGTTGAAGGAAGTGTTGATTGGAACCTTGGTTTCAACTTCGCTGCCAATCAAAGTGAGATTCTTGACCTGGGTACTGAAGAGGAATTTATTTCTGGAAGACTCATTTATAGGGTAGGAGAGAGCTTGTACAGCTACTACCTTAGAGATTATGCTGGTGTTAACCCAATCAATGGTGAAGCACTCTGGTATAATGAAGAAGGAGAGATAACTAACCTCTATGCTGATGCACGTCGTACTGTTGCAGGTTCTCCTGAAGCACAACTGATGGGAGGATTCAATACAGATGTATCCTGGAAAGGATTATCATTAAGTGTAAACTTTGAATATAAGTATGGTGCTAATGTACTCATTGAGGAACAGAGATATCTCAACTCAGATGGTTACATGTGGGGTAACAACCAGGCCAATACAATACTCGACTACTGGAAACAACCAGGTGATATTACAAGGAATCCAATTCCAATCGCAGGTAATACAACCAGTTCAAACGGATATTACAGCTCACGCTGGATGTTTGATGGTGATTATTTGAGAGTTAAGAACATCACAATCTCTTACGCATTACCTTCCAATTTAGTGAGCAAGCTTAAGCTTGAGCAATTCAGGATTTACGCTAGCGCCGTTAATGCCTTTACTTGGCACAACGTTGATTTCTGGGATCCGGAAAGAGGTGTAGATGGTATGGGATTCGGTATCTATCCAATGTCAAAGAGTTTTGTTGTTGGTTTGGATATGACATTTTAATTGAACCAAAAAAAGTTTGAAGATGAAAACAAAAAATATCATATTTTTAGGGTTGTTGGCCATCATGGTGACCTTCACCGCGTGTGAAGATTTCCTTTTACAGGCGCCGGAACTCTCACAAACAACTGAGCTGACCCTGTCGACTTATGACGGTCTGCAAAAGGCTACCCTGGGAGCTTATACTCCTCTGTATGCTACTAGCTGGTACGGTCGTGACTTTACTGTTACTGCCGACCTAAAAGGTGGCAATGCAAAGATTAGTCCACAGAATTCAGGACGTTTCCGTACTGAATATCTATGGAATAATACTCCAACCGCGAGTCATGGTTTATGGACAACTGCCTATAACCTGATTTCTCGTGCGAATAATGTAATTAATGTAATTGACGACGGTTTTGAAGAGGTTGGTGTTGATCAGGCGGATCTTGATGCACTTTCAGCTGAATGTAAATTCCTAAGGGCTGTTGCTCATTTCGATCTTGCCAGGCTGTTTTGTCAGCCCTATTCTGCAGGTTCAACTTCTCCGGGAGTACCTGTAATATTGGTAAGTGAAATTGGTAAACCATCAAGGGACGATTTAGCAACAGTATATGACCAGATTATTTCTGACCTTGAGGCCGCTGAAGCAGGATTGCCTGAAGCTTCTTCTAATGCTGGTACTGATGCTACAGGTTGGGCAACCAAGTATGCTGCCCAGGCAATGTTAGCAAGAGTATACCTTTATATGGAAGACTGGACTAATGCAGCTGCTTATGCTACAACAGTGATTACTGACTTCCCCGGCCGGCTTTATACAGCTGCTGAATATACCACTTGGGATCTTGCCGGCGTTTGGGGAACCGACGCAGGTGTTGAGGTGATCATGGAGGTATATGGTGCAGAAGGTAACTCAAGTCACGGTAACTGGGATGTGATATCTTATATCATGCACCCCGATGGTTATGGTGATGTTGGTGCATCTGATGATGTCAGAGACCTGTATGAGCTAGCTGATGTTCGCTTGAATCTATTTGTTAATACCGCTGATTTCCCTAATGACTACTGGACACTTAAGTATCCTGGTAAAAGTCCTGACGGAAATCTGAGGGAAGACAATATCGTTATGATACGTCTGGCTGAAATGTACCTGATTCGTGCTGAGGCAGCAATCGAATTAGGCGCTGCTGGTGACGGTGATGCCGACCTGAATATGATCCGCTCAAACAGAGGTGCTACTGATCTGACTGATGCAACTCTTGCTGATGTTATGGATGAGAGAACACGTGAATTGTGCTTTGAAGGACATAAATTGTTTGACCTTGCTCGTACACAAACAAGTTTGGTAAGGGTTGACTATGACGGAGCTGTAAATCAGGATATTTCATTCCCTGATTATCGCTGGGCTATGCCAATTCCACAAGCAGAGTTAGATGCAAACGAGAATATGGTGCAGAATGCTGGTTATTCAAGTGAAAACTAAAAAACCGAGAAAAAATGAAAAAAAGAATAAGTAAATTATTATATATTTTAGTAGCTCTCGCGCTGGTTGTGAGTTCCTGCGAATGGAATCCAATCATGTGGGACGATTCTAAAGTATTTGTCGCTTTCAGCACTGCATCAACAGATATGCCTGAAGACGACCAGACAACTACCAATAGCGAAAGTGTTGCTATTGTTGTTGCTGTGAATGCTCTTGACGGGTCACCTGCAGTGACGTTGAGTTTTGAATTCGACACTACTGGTATTGCTCTAGAATCTGCAGCGTTTGAAGATGTGGATTTCACATTGGAGAATGCTGATAAAACCCTAAGTTTTCCAAACGGATGGGGTTATGACACTATCTGGATCAAGCCGATAGGGAATGATTATTTTACAGGGAACAAGCAATTCAATATTGTATTGGTTTCCAACACCCAGGATATTCCTTTTGGTGCATCTAATAGTCATGCAATTAAGATTCTTGACAATGAGCACCCATTATCAGCATGGATCGGTACCTACGCTGTGGATGCACAGAGTTATGGTGATCCTGAGAACTGGGATGAAGCATGGGGTGTTACTACTAAAGCTGTTGATGGAGAACTTGATCAGCTTTCAATTATTGGTATTGGCCATGTCCCTTCTGCACATACTGCTATTATCGCTACAATTGACGCAGAAGCAATGACTATAACCATTGATGGCGGTCAGGATTCGGATGCTTATGCTGATTTTAACTATACTGAAAGTTATGTGTATTATGGCTTTTCTGATTTAAGTCTTGATGAATCTGCACAATTAGTTGGAACCATATCAGAAGATGGCACTATTGCTATTGATAATTTTGGTATTAGAATCGAGTATTATGGTACCAACTATGGAGTATGGGATGTGTTTAATACCACATGGACAAAAACAGCCAAAAAGTCAGTTTCCAGGAGCATAACTATTGATAAGGCAAAAGCCAATCTTTAATAGTTCAAATGCAGAAAGGAACAAATAATTAAACAGAATTATTATGAAAATGAAAACAAGATATTTATTTCAGCTCAGCGCCTTCATTCTTGGCATTGTGGTGATGTTTGGATGTGTTCAGTGGGAGGAATTTACACCCATTGATGTAGCCAATGCACCTACAGTGACCCTGACCCAGACGAGTGTAGCTGACTCAGCCGTAACGGTTGAAATAACAAGTTCTATGAGCGGATATGTAGCCGCGATTCTATTGGCAGGTGCAGAAAATCCTGTTCCTGACTCAGCAGCTCTCTTATCAGAGAATGTAGTATATGATGAGTATATGTACATGGAAGCAGTAGCCAATGAGGCCGTTTCCTATACATTTACAACAGTAGTACAAGATTCTGATTATGAAGTGATGGCAGTAGGAGCCAATGAAGATGGTGTAGTTAGTGATGTAGCTGTTTTGGCAGTTGCATCTGCTGATACATATGCACCAGTGTTTAAATCAGCAACACCTGGTATCACTTATATTACTCCTTCACTTCTGGTTGGCGATACCATTACTCTAACATTTGATGAACCCGTTAAACTGGGCGATGGTGTATTCACCTTTGAGTCATTTCGTACAGGAGACACACAAACTGTACCAGCTGACAACATTAATGTTTTAGGTATGGATGTAACCATTATCATGCCATATTTGTCAGAATACGGAGACTATATCTTCCTTAGCTGGGAAGCTGGAGCTGTAACTGACATGGTAGGTAATGAAGTGGCTGAGATGGTCAGTGGCTTTGATGGGTCTCCATTTGTTGGAGCCTTTTGGAGAACTGTACTTATCGACAGGGATTATGAATCTGCCGCACCAGATATGGCAGTAGATCAGGAACCTGGATTTGATGTTGTCCTCACCTATGTAGATGATTTGTCTTATGTGACATATTATGATCCAGACGATGAAGCTTATTATCCTGTCATTGAAGATGGTGATATTACACTGGTATATGATGATGGAGCAGGACTTGTATTGACCCTGCCAGTGCCAGTTGCAGATGTCTCAATATCTGGGGCAGATCTGACAATTGCACAGAGTGCAGCACCTAATTGGCCAGGCACAGTCACAGTTAATATTCCTACAGGATTATTCACAGTGGGCTGGGGTAACCCAATGGTTGACGTTGCTGCTGAATGGTCAACTGTAGCAGTTATGCTATAATTAGCATATTCACTTATTAAATAGATGTTAAAACCGGGCTGCTTAGCCCGGTTTTTTCGTTTAATGCAACCCTATTGCACTTGATTTCGTATATTTGTAAAAACAATTCTGTTAAATTGTTGTTGTATATATAGTTGAACTATAAGTAAGGTATACTATGAAGTTGAAAACACTATTTGTGTTGGTTTTGGTATTTTTTGTCCAATTAGGGCTATTAGCAAAACCAGTAAGCATTGATGGAGCCAGGAAGATGGCAGAGGAGTTTTTGTCTGTATATTACAGCGGGAATGACCTTTCTGTGGATGAAGTGATTGGCTATAACCTGGAGAACGGAATAACAGGATATTATTTTGTTACACTGAAACCTGTTGGATGGGTGATTGTATCAGGAGATGATGTGTTAAAACCTGTGATCGGATATTCATTTGAAAATAAATTTGTTCCGCGTGATCAGTGGGAAATATCTACCAGCTCATGGTTTGATGGAGTAGATGCTCATATTACTAAATCACTGGAGCGAACTGATCTCAAAATGAATTCAGAGTGGGATGAATTGGAAAGGCCAAGCTATAGAAAAGGCCTTACTGGACAGGCCGTAGAGCCCATCATAGAAGCCAAGTGGAATCAGAGTTCCGGATGGAACCGTTTTTGTCCTGAAGATGCAGCAGGTCCCGGAGGGCATGCTTATGCTGGCTGTGTTGCTGTTTCGATGGCACAAGCCATGTCAGTGCATGAATATCCTGCGAGACCAAAGGGAAGTCATGGGTATACTTCTGATAATTATGGATACCTATACGTAAATTATGATGCACAGTCTAATTATAATTGGGATGCAATGAGTTTATCATCCTCAGATGATGAAAATGCCAGGCTTCTGTATCATCTTGCTGTTGCTGTAAATATGGACTTTGGTCCTGATGGATCAGGGGCCTTCACAAGTACTGCAGCGGGTGCATTGAAATCCTATTTTGGATATGCTGAATCTACTTCATACAAAACCAGATCATCTTATTCTGATGCCGACTGGAAACAAATGATTATTGATGAACTCTTGCAGGGAAGACCAGTGATATACTCGGGCAATGATGAAGAGGGCAGCGCAGGACACGCATTTAATGTAGATGGAGTTGGTTCAGGAGGGACTTATTTTCACCTTAATTGGGGGTGGTCTGGCTCGATGAATGATTATTATACATTGGATGCCTTAACACCCGGAGATAGTGATTTTTCGTATGGTTCCGGAGCAGTATTTGGAATGCGTCCACCTGCTGCAGGACCATATGATATTGATTTGACTACCCCAAATGTGTTGGAACAACAAGCCATTGGAACTTTTGTATCGAAAGTTGAAATTACTGATGAAGCAGAAGAAAATGTATACACATACAGTTTGCTGGGTCCCTTTAATATTTTTTATGATAATTACGGGCCAGCAGAATTTTATATTGAAAATGATTCCCTGAAAACCAGTTCCGTGTTTGACTATGATGAGAATGACTCTGAATTTTTAATTATTCGGGTTACAGATACTGCCGGAATATTTGTTTCAAAGCAATTTGATATTGCTATAGATAAGTTATATTATGGTCCGACTGACATAACTTTAGCGGGTAATGATGTTGAAGAGGGTAAAAATCCTGGTTATTTTGTTGGACTGCTTACCATTGAAGACGACATCGATAATAATGTATATACCTATAGCTGCAAAGGCGGTTACGATGCAGAAAGCATGAGCAACTATGATTGTTTTATTGTTAGGAATGATTCTGTTTTTAGCAAGCAGATGTTTGATATGGACGATGGACTTAAATACTATGTTTCTATAAAGTTAACTGATGATTATTATCACTCTATATCTGAAATATTTGAGATTGATATTGTTGAAAATATCAGTGGTGGAACAGGAATTAAGGATTTGCTTCATAGCAATTTGAAAATCTATCCAAACCCGGCATCCGGTTTTGTTACCATCGATATTACGGAAGAGATGACTGCAGAAGAATTTGTAATAGATGTATACAACATGTTGGGGCAAACCTGTATCAATTGTGCGCTAATTTCAGGAGAGAAATTAGATATTTCTGAATTGGAGAATGGCACTTATATGCTTGTGGTTAGAACAGGTCAGCAAGTGCTTCGGGAGAAGCTGCTAATTTCGAAATAAGCGATAACTAAGAAAATTTAAAAAGAGCCGTGCAGCTGCGCGGCTCTTTTTGTTTTTATACGCCTGGAATACGCTTTTTCATGGTCTCCTTTCGTCTTTCATCTTCGAATATCCCAATCATTTTTATATCTTTGCACCCTGATACAAGAACCATATTTATTACTGTATTATGAGCGATTATTCCATTACCCATTTAAGGGAGCTAGAGGCGGAGGCAATATATGTAATCAGGGAGGTAGCAGCGCAGTTTGAAAAACCGGCATTGCTGTTTTCAGGAGGAAAAGACTCTATTGTAATGTATTACCTTGCACGCAAGGCATTCTGGCCACAGGTAGTGCCATTTCCTTGTATGCACATCGATACAGGGCATAACTTCCAGGAAACATTGGATTTCCGTGATAAACTAATGGAAGATACCGGTGGTCGTTGTATTGTCAGGTATGTTCAGGATTCAATTGATTCAGGAAAAGCAGTAGAGGAGCATGGTGTAAATGCCAGCAGAAATGTATTGCAAACAGTTACTCTGCTGGATGCTATTGAAGAACTGAAATTCGATGCAGCTCTGGGAGGGGGAAGAAGAGACGAGGAGAAAGCAAGAGCAAAAGAGCGTTTCTTTTCACATAGAGATGAATTTGGTCAGTGGGATCCTAAAAATCAAAGGCCTGAATTGTGGAACATCTTTAATGGCAAAAAACATATGGGAGAGCACTTCAGGGTGTTTCCGCTGAGTAACTGGACTGAAATGGATGTTTGGCAATATATCTATCTTGAAGAAATTGCAATTCCTGATCTCTATTTCACACACAAGCGTGAAGTGTTTTATCGCGATGGCGTTTGGCTTGCTCATGCACCATTTATGGAATTAAAAGATACTGAGAAGGTAGAGCTTAAAGATGTTCGTTGTCGTACCATTGGAGATATTACCTGTACTGGATTGACACTTTCCGGTGCGGATTCGCTTGAAGATATAATCCAGGAGACGGCAGCAACCAGGACAACTGAACGTGGTGGAAGATACGATGATAAAAGATCTGAGGCCGCCATGGAAGACAGAAAGAAGGAAGGATACTTCTAAGATTCCCCGTTAATTATTTATTGAAGTTTACAAAAAAAAGAATATGAGCACTGATAGCAATCCTGCACCGGGTTATTTAGATATGGAGTTGTTGCGATTTACAACTGCCGGTAGCGTAGATGATGGTAAGAGTACGCTGATTGGGCGACTACTTTATGATTCCAAAGCTATTTTTGAAGACCAAATGGAGGCCCTTGAACTTGCCAGCGAGCACAGGGGTGAGAAACATGTAAACCTGGCCTTGTTAACAGACGGTCTCAGGGCTGAAAGAGAGCAGGGAATCACCATTGATGTAGCTTACCGCTATTTTGCTACTCCAAAGCGAAAATTCATCATTGCAGACACTCCTGGACATGTACAATATACCAGGAACATGGTTACCGGTGCTTCTACCGCTAATCTTGCCCTGATACTTATTGATGCACGTCAGGGTGTACTCGAACAAACCATCCGTCATGCATATATTGCATCTCTGTTGGGCATACCACATATTGCGCTTTGTATCAATAAAATGGACCTGGTTGAATACAAAGAAGAAGTGTACAATGATATCCTTGCTAAATTTGAAACATTAAGAGAAAGACTGAACCTGAAGGATGTACGTTTTATTCCTATCAGTGCGCTGAATGGAGATAACGTTGTTGAAGAAAGTACAAATATGCCGTGGTATACCGGTTCAACATTGCTCCATCTCCTGGAAACCATTGACATAACCACTGATGCAGATTTTGATCACAAACGTTTCCCTGTACAATTTGTAATTCGTCCATTGCGTGAAGAATATCATGATTATCGTGGTTATGCCGGAAGAATTGCCGGTGGAGTATTTAAGCCAGGTGACAAAATTACAGTTCTTCCAACAGGAATTAATTCTACAATTGAAGCTGTGGATACTATGACAGGTGCACTGGATTATGCATTTCCTCCACAATCTGTAACACTCCGGTTAAGCGAAGATATTGATATAAGCAGGGGAGATATGATCGTTGGTGCGGATGACATGCCAAAAACCGGACAGGAAGTTGATTTAATGATTTGCTGGCTGAGTGAGAAGCCCATGGTTTTGGGTGGGAAATATACGATCAGGCACACTACTGCGGAACTCAGGTGTGTGATCAAAGATGTGAAATTCAAGGTCGATATTAATACACTTGATGAGAGAACAGAGGACAAAGGTGTTTCTTTGAATGAGATTGCCAGGATAAGCATAAAAACCACTAAGCCCATTTTCTACGATAGCTATATCGACAACAGAATTTCCGGAAGTTTAAGCATCATTGATGAAGCCACCAACAACACAGTTGGCGCCGGAATGATTATTTAATTATCCGTTTAACTACCCTGAGCCGGTGGGTATAAGCACCTGTCTTATTATTGAAAATTCCCTGGTGGTCAATGCTGTCAATTCTGACAATGCCTGAAGCATGAATTATTTTGCCGTTTCCCAACATCATGCCTACATGGTGAATTAAGCCCTCAGTATCATCGAAAAAAGCAAGATCGCCCTTTTGTGCTTCATTGATAAAACTGAGTGTTGTCCCTTCATCAGCTTGCTCAGAGGCATCCCTGGATATATCGACGCCAATTACACGAGCAAGATATTGAACCAGTCCGGAGCAGTCGAATCCAAATCCGGACTTTCCTCCCCATAGATAGGGCAGGGAGACGACTTCTTCTATGGCAGCATCAAGGTGAGTTATATCTCCAGGCAACAATAATTTTGAGGAATCCTCTAACTTGAATTGCTCATTACCTAGCGCAAACTTATTGTCATTTATTTCTGGTATGGAGCAGCCAATCGCGGCCACAACTTTCTGACCGGTAGAAATATTTTTTAACGAAAGGTTATTTTTAAATACCAGGAATGCTACATCAGCAGGTCCTACAGATAAGTCAATGCATTTCTTGTCAACCCATCCTTCATAGTTATCGAAGAGAATTTTAACAAATAACCATTTTCCTTTATCATCAAGAATCTCAATCGAATCACCAAATAATAGCTGCGTAAGCATCTCAGTCCTTTCATTTGGCTCTCTTCTTATGGGTGCATAAGTTTGCAGGCATATTCCGTAGTTCTTTGCTGATTGATTCATGGGATGCTTATAATTTTCAATGGTGATTAAAGATAATTAATATATTCAAAACCCACTGCCCACTGCCCACTGCCTACTGCCCACTGCATTCCACTCCGCTTTTTTAGTATATTTACACCCAAATACCTTGCAATGGACTTTAAAAGCAGATTTATCAGATACTGGAAAACACTACAAATTATACTGCTTTATTTAATCAGTATAATTCTTGTTTTCCTGATGTATCCCCGCGAAGGTAAATTTCAGTATGAGTATGTGAAGAATACACCCTGGCTACATCAGGATCTTATTGCTCCATTTGATTTTCCCGTTTATAAAGACGAAAATCAATTGACACATGAAACCGACAGTATTACAAATAACAGTTTCTCATATTTTCAGTTAGATACAAGCGTTCTTGTTTCAGTTATCTCTGAAGTGCAGCAGGATATTGATTTGTTAGCGCTTGACAAAGGGAAGGGGCGTGCGTATATCAGAAATCATGAGTTACTTATGGATACATTACCTGGTATTCTTAATATGGTGTATGAAACAGGTATTGTTGAAATGCACCCTGTAATTCAAACTGATAATTTTGAGGAGCTTGAGGTAATTGTATCGAGAAAACAAATTGCTGAAGAGACTTCATTGACAGATATGCTTACCGAGCGTGAGGCCTATGAAAATGTGATAAATTCCCTAATTTCCATCACCTCAATATCAATAGATGAAATGCTGTCAAATCTGACTATTGCAGATTACATTCGTCCAAATATTATGTATGATCAATCTATGACAGAGAATGTAATCAATGTAAAACTGGATGAAGTTGCAAGAACCCAGGGCATGGTTCAATCCGGACAGATTATTATTTCACGCGGCGAGCTCGTATCTCCTGTGAAATATAGATTGGTAGAGTCGTTGAGACAAGAGTATGAGACCAACACCAATGTAAATCGCAATTATACATTGATTCACCTGGGCCAGTTTATCTTGATTTCTCTCTTGTTCCTTTCATTACTCTGGTACATCGTTAATTTCAGAAAAGATATGATGGACAATAGTGCCCAGTCATTGTTTCTTTTGATACTTATCCTTTTCATGGTTGCTATGACAAAGGTGACAGTCAACAATGAAAATATAAGTTTTTATGTGATACCTTTTGCCATTGTTCCAATATTCCTTAAAACATTCTTTAATGTGAGGTTTGCACTCTTTGTGCACTTTCTAATTTTATTGTTGGCCGGATTCTGGATACCAAACAGCTACCAGTTTATTCTGATGAATTTTCTTGTGGGTGTTGTAGCAGTATTTTCTATGCAATCGTATTACAAGAGGGGGATTTTGTTTTACATTGCCTGTTTTGTTGCCCTTACCTATTCCTTAGTTTATATAATTCTTTCTTTATTACAAGAAGGTACTTTTGAAGGAATAAACTGGACTGAAATCCTCTGGTTTGGAGGAAATGGCCTACTAATTTTAACCGTATATCCACTCATTTATATTTTTGAAAGGATGTTTGGTTTTCTATCAGATGGAACGCTTTTTGAGTTGTCTGATACAAATCAACCTTTACTCAGGGAGCTTGCTGAGAAGGCCCCCGGAACATTACAGCACTCTCTCCAGGTTGCAAACATGGCTGAAGAAGTAGTTCGTGTCATTGGTGGCAATCCATTGCTGGTTAGAACCGGGGCATTGTATCATGATATTGGGAAAATGGATAATCCCTACTATTTTATCGAGAATCAACGAAATGGCGAAAATCCACATGATAAACTGGACTATAAAACGAGTGCCCGTGTAATTATTGAACACGTAACAAGGGGAATTGAAATAGCTAAGAAGCACAAATTGCCGGAACAGATTATCGATTTTATAAGGACGCACCACGGAACTTCAACGGTGCAGTATTTCTATAAGTCTTACATCAATACAAATCCTGATGATGAGGTAAATACAGAAGACTTTGCCTATCCTGGACCAAAACCATTTTCCAGGGAAATGGCCGTGTTAATGATTGCCGATTCTGTTGAAGCTGCTTCGCGAAGTATGAAAAATATCAATCCGGAATCGATCAATGAACTCGTAGATCATATCGTAGAATATCAGACCAAAGAGGAGCAGTATACTGATGCTGCAATAACTTTCAGAGATATTTCAACCATAAAGGAGATTTTTAAGAAGAAATTAATAAACATCTATCACGCCCGAATAGAGTATCCTGAATAAAAGAAATATCTGAATTTACTTTTTTATTTGTTGTGCGAAATAGTTAATTATTGAACCAGTTCGATAACATCTACATTTGGATAGTCCTTCTCATTGAATTGAAAGAATGAATCTTCTGGTTTTTCCATCTTATTGAACGTTTTGACGATCATGGAATAGAGAATACCCGCTTTATGTCTCACCTGTATAGCTTTTAGTTCATTAGCAGGTGATATAAATAGTTTTAAAAGGGCATACGGACCTCCAAGCTCTAATGGGTATAGTTGCACCTCGGTGGCGTTTATTCCTTGAAAACTGGCTTCTCCAATAACCCGGTACTTAAATTCTTCCTTGTAAGTTCTAAGCAGGGAAATAGGATCTGAGAACATAAATTCCTGATCATCCGGATCAGGTATGCTCACATAGACCTCTTCAATTTCAAGATTCAGAGAATACTGTTTCTCACCGTCGAAATATATGATAAAACCTTCCATTGCCAATTTATACTTGTCACCTTGCAGGAATAGTGTTCCTTCACCTTCTACAGTTGATTTTTCCTTGAGATCCTCCCTGATGTAATCAAAATCCAACTGAAGTGAATGACCCGGGTCCAAATCCCGGGCAATTTTATCTAAATATGGCTCTGCCAAAGGATCCTGCTGACCCCAGCTAAGCGCACAAAAACTTAGAAAAAATATTATTGATATAATGTATGCTTTCATAGTTTCCTTTTAATTTATCCAACTCCAAGTACTCCAGGTACTCCAAGTACTCAAGGCACTCCCTACCCTAGTCCCTTCAAAATCTGTTCCAAACTAAATTCATCCTGAACAAGTACTTGCCTGGCTTTGCTTCCTTCGAAGGATCCGAGGATGCCCGCGGCTTCAAGTTGGTCGACAATTCTTCCTGCACGATTATATCCCAGTGATAGTTTTCTTTGTATCAGTGAGGTTGATCCTTGTCGGTGTTGAACAACTAACCTGGCAGCTTCTTCAAATCTCTCATCACGCTTATTCAGATCTACTTCAAATGTATTTTTGCTATCATCATCCACCGGCTTTAGTTCAAGGGCTGTTGGGTATCCTTTTTGCTCTCCTATGAAATCGGTAAGGTTTTCAATTTCTGGTGTGTCAATGAAAGCACACTGCAGCCGGATTGGCTCATTACCACTAAGGAAGAGCATGTCACCACGTCCAACCAATTGGTCTGCTCCGGGACCATCAAGAATTGTCCTGGAATCAATCATGGAAGAAACACGGAAGGCAATCCTTGCAGGGAAATTTGCCTTGATAACGCCTGTAATGATATTTGTTGTTGGTCGTTGGGTAGCTATTATCAGGTGTATACCAATGGCGCGTGCAAGCTGAGCCAGCCTGGAGATGGGTTGCTCAATTTCTCTTCCCGCAGTCATTATCAGGTCGGCAAATTCATCGATGATTACCACGATGAAAGGCATATACCTGTGGCCTTTTTCCGGATTCAGCTTTCTTGCAATGAATTTTCGATTATACTCTTTTATGTTCCTTACATGTGCATTTTGCAATAAATCATAACGTTCATCCATTTCAGCACAGAGTGAATTAAGCGTGCTTATAACCTTTTGTGTATCAGTTATAATAGCGTCTTCTGTATCAGCAAGTTTTGCAAGAAAATGTCTTTCAATTTTAGAAAATAACGACAGTTCAACCTTTTTAGGGTCGATCATTACGAATTTCAATTGAGCCGGATGCTTCTTATAAAGGAGGGAAGCAATGATGGCGTTAAGACCGACAGATTTACCTTGTCCGGTGGCACCTGCCACCAAAAGGTGAGGCATCTTTGTCAGGTCAAATACGAATGTCTCATTGGAGATAGTTTTTCCAAGAGCAATTGATAATTCGTAATCAGATTCCTGGAATTTTTTAGAACCAAGAATCGTTTTCATTGCAACAATTTTTGGTTGCAGATTAGGTACTTCAATACCTATGGTTCCTTTTCCTGGAATTGGAGCTATAATCCTAATTCCCAGGGCCGATAAACTGAGTGCGATATCGTCTTCCAGGTTCTTGATTTTAGAGATGCGTATCCCTGGAGCAGGAACAATTTCATACAATGTAACGGTGGGGCCAATGGTCGCCTTTATCTTATCAATTTTTATTTTATAGGAGGCCAGGGTCTCAACAATCCTGTTCTTATTAGAGATAAGTTCTTCATTGCTTACCGTTGAATCCTCTGAAGAATATTCTTCCAGTAAACTTAAGGGTGGGAGTTTATAATTAGGTAGATCAAGTGTAGGGTCGTAGTCTTTCAATTCACCTGTCTCGTTACCTGAAATACCATTCTCATCCTCAGAGTGTTCTATCTCCATCTCAACATCACTTTCAACTTTTTCATTCGTCGCAACAGTCTCCGGCTGATTGTTTCCTGTATCAGCTACAACAAAGTTGCCCATATCATCGGCCTTATTTACAGCATCCTCTTTTGGCGAATCTGCATGATTAGGATCCATGTCAATTTCGTCATTTCGGACAGGTACTTCCTGAAAATCAGTTTCCGTTTCTGGATTTTCTGTCTCTGTTTTCTTCTTCAAACTCTTAAGCCAATCCAACATCGAAGAACCAAATAATAGAAATACGACATAGAGAATTAGCAGAACGAAAGTTGTGCCTATGCCACCAATACTTGCAATTAACCAGCGGCTGAGATGATAGCCATGGGCGCCGCCCGGACCACTTCCCAGGTACGCATTTGCACTTCCAAAAATGAGTCCCAGAGTTACAGACAGCAGGATGATTAATATGAGGGAGTTTCGGGTTGTCTTCCATGGTTTCAGGACCTTAATCCGGTACAGGTTTAAAGCCCAAACTATCAGGATAAACGGGAAAAGGATACTTGCTATTCCAAACCATTGATTAATAAACAAATCAGACATCCAGGCGCCCAGTTTTCCTCCCTGGTTATTTACAGAAATTTCGGGTCCGGAGAATACCTGTGCCCATCTGAAGTCCTGATCTGTTTCCCAGTGAAAAAAATATGAGATAAATGAGAGAATCATATATAGCGCTACCAGCATAAGGAGTATGCCACTTGCATATTTGATTCGCTCATCTCTGAAAAACGCAACTATGGACTTTAGTGCACTATTTTTACTCTTTTTCTTTTTCTTCGCCATTAGCTCCTGCTTCTGAAAAATATATGATAATTATAATCTACTAATGTAATAATAACGGAAGTAGGATAATTATTCTTTTGTGAACAGGTTGTTGATAATATTTTCCATGGTTTCTTTGGAAACCTGCTTATATTCTTCAGGTATATCAAAGAAGGCAGGATCAATTCGCTGCTTCTCATGATTTTTGATGATGAGTCTCATTTTCAGATAACTAAGCTGAACCCGGAAGTCAGATAGTACATGCTCGATGGAAGAGTACGGAGTGGTAATATTAGGATTATTTATGTTGATCTCCTTGGTATAATAAATATCATAATTATCATCTGTTACTTTTACATTTGCCCTGTAGGACATCAATCCGGAAACTGTCAAAGTGTCTTTAGTAAACGTTATATCAGGATTATCCAGAGGGTAAATACCTGCGGGTATTTCTCCTTTCTTCCCAGTATAATATATTTTATTTCCGAAGAAATTTAGCATAGAAACTACTGTTTGTTTTTTCAGGTCGGCAACCTGAACAAGTGAGAACTGGCCAAAAAAGCCATCAATCCTGGTAAGCACATGGTGATGGTCATAATAGGCATGCATCTCGCTGGGAAGCATATTTGTAGGGATATCTCCTGCCATCTTCTCCAGGTAAACCACCTGGTACTTAATATAATCAACCTTAATTGTTTCCGATTTCTCTGCATCTCTTTTACAAGAGACAAATGCTATTGCAATAAACATTGGGAGAATTATCTTAAATACCGTGTTATTCTTCATCAAGTATGATTATTTATTTTGCCGGAAATGGATTAAAGCTACTTTACCTTCTTTAGTAAAGTAAAAATAGCAAAATATGGATACAATCCATCGTTTACCCTATCCTATTTATGGTAGCATGATGCTTATTTTGTCACTTTTAATGAATACACCAATACCTGTTGTATATCATTCTAAATTCGAATGTTAATACAGCAATTTGTATAGATTTGTACTTCTTAAATAATGAATATTATGGGAAAAATTGCAGTTGTAGCACTGGGAGGCAATGCATTGCTTCGAGGTGATCAAACCGGTACTATTGAGGAACAGGAGCAGAATACTACAGATACATTAGAAAACCTGATTTTCTTGCTCAGGGATGGATATGATTTAGTAATTACCCATGGGAATGGTCCCCAGGTTGGAAATATTCTTATGCGTAACGATGCAGGCGAATCTGTTTACAATATTCCGCAGATGCCGCTTGACATTTGTGTTGCTGACTCACAGGGTGGGATTGGTTATATGATTGAGCGTATGCTTCGGAATGTACTATTGAAGCATAATATGGAAAAGGAGATCGTTACATTGGTTACCCAGGTAATGGTAAACAAGGAAGATGAGGCCTTTAATAATCCGACCAAACGGGTTGGGAAAATATATAATAGAGAAGAAGCAGAGAAGCTGGGGAAGGCGAAAGGTTGGGAGTTCAGGGAGTCTAAGAAAAAAGAAGGAGGATTTCGAAGGGTGGTTCCTTCTCCGAGTCCGATCTCCATTATGAATGAAAAGGTAGTGGAAACACTTGCCAGGGAGGGCACCATTGTAATTGCCTCAGGAGGTGGTGGTATTCCTGTCTACATCGATGAAGAACGAAGAATACGTCCGGTGGAAGCTGTAATTGATAAAGACAGTGCATCTGGCTTGCTGGCCTCAAGAATAGGCGCGGATGAGTATTATATCCTGACGGATGTACCTTATGTATATTTAAATTATGGGATGCCGGATCAGGAGCAAAGAGAATTTTTAAATGTCAAGGATGCAAAGAAATTTCTCGATGAGGGGATGTTTGGTGAAGGAGATATGGCTCCTAAAATAAGAGCTTGTCTTGATTTTATAGAAAATGGAGGCAAAAAAAGTGTTATTACTGAAGCTTTTAAGCTTGAGGACAAGAGTTATGGTACAAAAATAACCATGGAATACGAAGATTAAGTTATTTTTGTATTCTTGAACTATAAAATAAAATGTAATGGCATATAATTTACGTAACAGGAATTTTCTAAAGCTATTGGATTATTCTCCCAAAGAGATAAAACACTTATTGGATCTTAGCATCTCATTGAAGCAGGCAAAGTATAATGGTACCGAAGAACACAAACTGGAGGGTAAGAATATTGCACTTATTTTTGAGAAATCTTCAACCAGGACACGGTGTGCCTTTGAGGTGGCTGCCCTTGACCAGGGTGCTCATGTGACTTACCTTGGACCAAGCGGTTCTCAAATTGGGCATAAGGAATCCATGAAGGATACAGCCAGGGTCTTAGGACGTATGTATGATGGTATTGAGTACAGGGGTTACGGACAGAGTGTTGTAGAAGAGCTTGGTGAATATGCAGGTGTACCTGTATGGAACGGTCTCACAACTGAATTTCATCCAACGCAAATCCTGGCAGATTTTATGACTATCATAGAATATTCCGACAAACCTTTGAATAAGATCACTTTTGCCTACCTGGGAGACGCACGCAATAACATGGGAAATTCTCTCCTGGTTGGTGCAGCCAAAATGGGTATGGATTTCAGGGCAGTGGCTCCAAAAAGTTGTCAACCGGATGATGCTTTGGTAGAACAATGTAAGAAGATTGCAAAATCCACAGGTGCAAAAATTACTATTACTGAAAATGTAGAAGAGGGTGTGAAGGGAGCCGATTTTCTTTATACAGACGTTTGGGTTTCTATGGGAGAACCAGATGAAGTATGGAATGAACGCATCGAATTGCTTATACCATACCAGGTAAATATGGAGGTGCTTAAGAAAACCGGAAATCCCAATGTAAAATTCCTGCACTGCTTACCGGCATTTCACAACCGGGAAACCAAAGTAGGAGAGGAGATATACCAAAAATTTGGAATTGAATCAATGGAAGTGTCCGAAGAAGTTTTTGAATCAGGGCATTCCATCGTATTCGACGAAGCTGAAAACAGGTTGCATACCATTAAAGCAGTGATGGTGGCTACTCTGGGGAGCTAATCTAGAAAAACAGGTAGTAAATATAGAAGAAGAGAATCACGGCACAAACCATAAGTTTCATTCCCACACCGAGAAGGAAGCCAAGAAACGAGCCCCAACCGGCTCGCAATGCCTCTTTTTCTTTCTTTCCAGAAATCAATTCGCCAAGGAACGCACCGAAAAATGGTCCTAAAATAATTCCAATCGGACCGAGAAAAAGTCCTATAATCAAGCCAATAGTTGCCCCCCACATTCCTGCTTTTGATCCTCCCCATTTTTTTGTTCCCCATACTGGAACAACATAATCCAGCACAGTTACCAATACTACAAAAAACAGGAATATCCAGAGTGTAGTATCATAAGCGCCATCATTATCTTCAATGAAACGGGTCCAGTTAAGCAGAAGGTATCCACCCCATGCGAGAGGTGGTCCTGGAAGCACAGGAAGGGCACTTCCGATAAATCCTATAACGATAACAATTATACCAGCAATGGCTAAGGCAACATCCATGGTCGATCTGTTTTTTTTTAAAAATTCTCTCCACAACAAATATAACAAGAAAGTATTGCCCTCACAAAGGAATACATTGCCAGTATTCCATACCAATTCAAGCTTAGGTCAGAATTTTTACAATATTACCCATCTATGAAGAGTTGATATGCTATGTGCTCTTTATATATAAAAAAGTTGTACTTCACTGATTTATTGGAAGATAATTTTGTTTTTGAATACCGATTATTTATATTTATATGAAGGTTGAGATTTAATATATGGAAGATCATGAAAACCTATATGACAAGATAAAGGAGATTTTTGGAGTCATACCAGGAAACTTTAATATCATGGAAGATACCATTGATGTGGATCTGCAAATAGAGTATTTTGAGTTTTCGAAAAAGATGTCCCTTGAATTTGATGAGAGTTGGGCGATCAGTCAGCTGCCTGTATTGGATGATCCTGATGCTCCTACTGGCTCTAAGAAACAAGTGTTGGCAAGGTTAGCTACAATGAATGACGTTTCGGCATACAGGACTATTGAGTCTTATCTTCAGAATCCTGACCCTGAGTTAAAGGAATGGGGCATATTAGCTTTGCATGAGTCCAGAATGAATCTTGAGAGTCATCTCCTTGAGGAGAACCAGATATTTATTTCCACCGGGCTTGGTGGAAGAGCAGACAAATTGAGATATTTTGTGGCGCTGATAGCAAGAAACAGGGAAAAACTGTCTGAAGTTCAGATGAAAATAATTAAAAACGAATTTTCCGAAGTGTTGAAGAAGTATGATGCGGAGCTTGAAGAAGTGAAAAATTCCGGTTACCTGGCAACATTTTTACTGCTCTTGCCTATACATCATCCTGTAAAAAAGGTATTCTCAGAAGGTATTGATGAATGTAACCATTATGGTGACTTTCTGAGAGATACATGTATTGTAACAAACGTTAAGAGTTTAAGCTTTAAGGAGATAGAGGATTTTATTGAACGAAAGAAATAAAAATAACAACTGAACAAAGTCAGGTTGAATTGCTTTCTAAATATGTACTAAAAATCTTATTCTGACTAATTAGCTAGGTATTAGTGTCCTCCAGATCTTCAAAATCAACATTTGTGAAGTCCTTAGTCTCAGTTACCACCTCGGTTTCAACTTTCTCTTCATCCTTGGCAGCCACCCTGTCCTCTTCAAGTTCAATTGGTTGAGGATTCGCCTCTCGAATGTAATTAATCACATCTTTCAAGCTATCTGCAAACTTGTCGAAATCTTCTTTGTACAGAAATAATTTATGTTTTTCATAGAAAAACTTCCCATCTCTGTTAAATCGTTTCTTACTTTCAGTAATTGTCAGATAATAATCGTTTCGCCTTGTAGCTTTTACATCAAAGAAATAGGTTCTCTTACCGGCTCTAACAACCTGTGAGTAAATCTCTTCATGCGATTGATCATTTACAATCTCTCCATTGTTTTCTTTTCCTTCTTCGTTCATTTCTGTTCGTTTAGTGAGGGTACATCCACTCTATCTTCTTTCAAAAATGTAAATTTTTTTACTAATATTCAAAATTAAAGGACAAAATATAAGTACTTCATCGTTGCATTGTTAAACTTTGGTCAATATTTTGACAGCGCTTTATGCGTATAAAGCACGCATATTAATCTTTTATATCTTCCCTTTATCATGCTAAGTATTTAGTTTTAAGTGATTTTCACTTCCTCAAACAATTTTAGTTTGTAAGAAAAAATAGTGTAAATTTGTGACGCTTAATTTTAAAACACAGGTTCTTTATTCATGATAAGCAGAAGGCAATTACGAATCAAGGTTTTACAGACATTGTATGCATATTACCAGGCAGATAATGATCAATTGAACCTGGCGGAAAAAGAATTACAGAAGAATATCAACAAATCATATGATTTGTACCACTATCTTCTTGTTATGATAATGGAAATTTCCAACCTGGCTGAATCCAGGATTGAAATTGGCAGAAATAAAAGAATACCTTCCCGGGAAGATCTTAATCCAAATACACGCTTTGTCGAAAATAGGCTCACACATCAACTTCGTTACTCTGAGCAACTTTTGCGCTATGCGGATGCTGCAAAGCTTTCATGGGTAGATTATCCGGAGTTGATCAAAGAAATGTATAAGCTTATTCTCGAAGATGAGGGATACCAGGAGTATATGAATCTTGAGAGTAGTTCATATGCAGATGATAAAAAGATTATTATCAGGTTGTTTACAAACATTATTCTTCCCAATGAGAATTTAGAATCTGTTCTTGAGGAGCAAAGTATTTATTGGAATGATGACCTTGAGTTTATGATTAGTATGCTGATTAAAACTATTAAGCGATTCAAAGAAGATGAAGAGGATGTAAAGCTCCTTGAACTTTATAAAAATCCTGAGGATAAAGATTTTGCGATAGGCTTGTTCAGAAAATCTATTCTTAACAGGAATGAATACCTGGAGTACATCAAGAACAATACAAAAAATTGGGATTTGGATCGAATTGCATTTATGGATATTCTGATTATGCAAATGGCTATTGCAGAATTGGTAGGATTTTCTTCCATTCCAACGAAAGTTACACTTAACGAATACCTGGAGATCTCAAAATACTATAGTACAAGCAAAAGTAATGTATTTATCAATGGGGTCCTTGATAAAGTTGCTGCTGATTTAAGAGAGCAAAATCTCATCTCAAAAACAGGTAGAGGCTTAATTGGTGAAAATGAAGAAAAGGAATAGTTATTTACCTTTTAATAAATCTATTATCTTTGTGGCTCCAATGAAAAAGCTTAATTTCATATATATCATTATCATTTTTCTGGGAGTAGTTGGATGTACTTCTGCTTCTGAGAATGAGCAAAGTAAAATCTCCCCTGAGAATACTGCTTTGGGTTCAACGCCTGCCATTGAATTTGACACTACAGTTAATAACCTGGGCACTATAGTTGAAGGTGAGCAGGTGCTTACTTATTTTAAGTATCAAAATACGGGGGATGCGCCATTGGTAATTTACTCGATCAAGGCTGGATGTGGTTGTACAGTTCCTAAGTGGAATGAAAAACCTCTTAATCCGGGAGATAAAGATGGTATAAAAGTAATTTTTAATTCCTCTGGAAAAAGCGGAAATTCAAATATCAGAATTACTGTTAATTCTAATGCAAACAATGCAACAAATACTCTCTATATAAAAGCAGAAGTAAATTAAACACAATAAATATTCACAATAAAAAAATTAATTATGAGCTTATTATTTCAATTCTTGCAAGCAGATGGAGCGGCACCGAAAGGACCTGGTCTACAATCTTTGGTATTCTTAGTACTGATTATTGTTGTATTCTATTTCTTTATGATTCGCCCCCAGGTGAAAAAACAAAAGGAAGCAACAAACTATCGAAGTTCCTTGAAAAAGGGAGATAAAGTATCTACAAGCGGTGGTATTTATGGAAAAATAAACGATGTAAAAGATAATACTGTAACATTGGAAATAGCGGAAAACATAATCGTTAAAGTCGACAAGTCTGCTGTTACTCCTGATGCTTCAGATGCTCCTGTAAAACCAAAGAAATAAGTTTTTCTTTGACGACATAAGAAGAGTTCAGCAGGGAATTATCTTGTTGAACTCTTTTTTTATTAAATTTACTTCCACTAATGGTGTCGATTAATCCAAAAAGGTTACAGAATATTCCTGCATTTTCGGAAAGGAACCGTTTGCAGTGGAAAAGAAAAATATTGCTATTTTCTTTCTTCCTGGTGCTCTCTGTGTTTATCTGGATACTGAATGCATTAAGCAAAAATTACACCACGGAGATTAAATATCCAATAACCTATACTAACTTCCCGGAGAAGAAGGTGCAAGTTAATGATTTGCCGGAGTCACTTGGTCTTAAAGTAAATGCCCATGGGTATGCATTATTGAGGTACAAAGTGATGAACAGACCCGTACCGATAAATTTCCGGGTATCGTCTTTTACAATGAATCGTTTTCCAGGGGATTCTTCAAAGTTTTTTCTATTGAGCAGGTATGCCAGGGAGCAAATTGCCCGGCAGTTACCTGTAGAATTGGAACTCATTGAATTGTCGCCAGACTCACTTATTTTCCAGTTTGCCTCTGAAGTAGAGAAACTGCTTCCCGTAATTCCGGCCATTAAATATAAATTAGGAAAACAATTTACTATAGTAGGTAATATCCAACTTAGTCCAGATTCAGTGCTGGTTAAAGGACCTGATATTTTTCTGGATACACTGACTCATCTGACCACAGAAGAGAAAGATCTTGGCTTGTTGGAAAAAAGCTATTCTGAGACCCTGGAAATAGTAAGGCATCATAGATTTAGATTCGAACACGATGAAGTGGAGTGCACTATCAATCTTGAAAAACTTACGGAACTTCAAATGTATGTTCCTATTCAGATCGAGGGTCTTCCCGATTCGATGAGGATGCAGACATTTCCTCCTCGCATACGGGTCTCCGGTATCCTCGGCCTAAGTAACTATGATCGTGTATCACCAGAATCATTCTGGGCTGAAGTAAATTACGCAGAAGTTCTTGAGAACAAGAAAAAAATACAAGTGGATTTGAAGAAGTATCCTGACTATCTGGAGAACCTGGATTTTTATCCTCAAACGGTCGAATATTTATTATCTGTTAAATGATGTTGAAAGTTGGTTTGACAGGTGGAATTGGGAGTGGAAAGTCCTTTGTTGCCAGGGTTTTTATGGCATTGGGTATTCCTGTATATGATTCTGATGAACAGGCAAAGGTTTTGATGACTGAAAATCAAGATCTTCTATATCGTGTCAAGGAACTATTTGGAGATAAGGCATATACTGATAAACAATTGAATAGGAAGTATATTTCAGAAAGGGTATTTGTTGACAAACAACTCTTGTCTGAATTGAACGCTATTGTGCATCCTGCAGTCAATGATGACTTTAAAAGTTGGGCCAGGAAAAAGAAAAATGAAGCCCCTTACCTTATTAAAGAGGCAGCTATCCTGATTGAGTCCGGAGCATATAAACTAATGGACCATAATATTCTTGTTGTAGCAGAAAAGAAAACGAGGATTAGCAGGGTCGTAGCTCGCGACAATACTTCAGAGGAGAGCGTTATAGAAAGAATGAATAATCAGATGAGCGATAAGGAGAAAATGAAAAGTGCTGATTTTATAATTTATAATGATATTGATAGCATGATTCTCCGGCAAATTGTAGATTTGCATCAAAGTATTAAGAATAAACAATTTAGTTAGATGGCAAAATTTGGTAAATGGATTGGATTAGGACTTGGATGGGCTCTTGGTGGACCCATCGGAGGTATTATGGGGCTAGCTGTAGGTTCAATTTTTGATGGCGGAGCTAAGAATGGTGATACGGCTGCACAAAAGAGAGTTTACAGGTCGACCATGCGTGGAGACTATGCTGCTTCTTTATTGGTCTTGGTGGCTGCAGTAATGAAAGCAGATGGCAGGGTTATGAAAAGTGAGCTTGACTATGTCAAGAACTATTTTTACACAAGATTTGGCGCTGAGACAGCAAATGAGGCCGTAGTACTTCTAAAAGATATTTTGAAACAGGAGATTCCTGTGAAGGACGTTACCCTGCAACTAAACAAGCAACTGGATTATTCCTATAGATTGGAGATGATTCACTTTCTATTCGGAATTGCATCTGCTGACGCTGGTGTTACAGATGGTGAGAAAATACTTATTAAGAAAATAGCCGGATACATGAATATCGCTGAATCTGATTATAAGAGTATTCAGGCCATGTTTATTGATGAATCAGATGCGGCGTATAGAATACTTGAGATTGATCCTACAGCAACAGATGATGAAGTTAAAAAGGCCTACAGGAGAATGGCCATGAAATATCATCCTGATAAAGTAAGTCACCTTGGAGAGGATTTTAAAAAGGTGGCCCAGGAAAAGTTCAGGAAGGTGAAAGATGCTTATGATAAGGTTAAAGAGCAACGAAATATAAAATAGTTCTATCTTTGTGTGTTATTGATAAATTAAGATTTGAATGAATACAATTAATGTTAAGGATTTGATGTCCATTTCGGGTAAAGGAGGATTATTTCGCTTTATTGCCCAGGCCAGAAACGGTATTGTTGTTGAATCACTCTTAGATAATAAGAGGCATGTTGCGCCCGCAACTGCAAGATTAAGTTCACTTGAAGATATTGCTATATTTACTAATGATGAGGATATGCCACTGTCAGAGGTATTTATGAAGATTCATGAAAAAGAAGATGGTGGCTTAGCTGTTGATGCTAAAAGTTCCAACGATGCCTTGAAAAGCTATTTCAGTGAAGTTCTTCCTGAATATGACGACGAACGTGTATATGTGTCTGACATTAAGAAAGTGATTACCTGGTACAACCAGTTGCACCAACTTGGCTTACTCGAAGTAAAAGAGCAGGAAGAAGAGGAAGCCAAAGAGGAAAAGAAAGAGGAAAAGAAAGAGGAAGACAAAGAGGAAAAGAAAGAGAAATAGATAGCTCTATTCGCCTTTTTTTGCTTCTTCCCAGAATTTATCCATCTCCTCAAGCTCCAGGTCACTTGCATTCCTGTTTGTTTTTTTTGCTTGTTCTTCTATGTAGTTGAATCTCCTGATGAATTTTTTGTTTGTTCTTTCAAGGGCTGTTTCAGGTTCAATATTGAATAATCTTGCTGCATTAACTATTGAAAATAGCAAGTCTCCAAACTCTGATTCAAGCAGATCATTCTGACCACTCTTTAATTCATTCTTTACTTCAGCAATTTCTTCGTCAACTTTGTCCCAGATATCGTTCTTATCTGCCCAGTCAAATCCTACTGCCCGGGCTTTGTCTTGAATCCTGTGTGCTTTTATTAATGCCGGTAAGGATTTTGGCACACCACCAAGTACTGTTTTTTTACCATTGCCCTCCTCGATTTTCAATTCTTCCCAATTGCTGACTACTTCATTCGATCCACTTACCTTTCTCTCTCCAAAAACATGAGGGTGACGGAAAATAAGTTTTTTGTTGATGCCATTGATAACGTCGGTAATGTCAAATTCATTTTTCTCATCGCCAATTTTTGCATAGAAAACAATGTGCAGTAAGATGTCTCCCAGCTCTTCCCTGATACCCTCCATGTCATCTTCAATAATGGCATCGGCCAGTTCATAAGTCTCTTCTATAGTAAGGTTCCTTAAACTTTCTATGGATTGTTCCCGATCCCAGGGGCATTTCTCTCTTAATTCATCCATTACATCAAGGAGTCTGCCAAAGGCCTCCATCTTTTCAATTTTGTCACTCATTTTTCTTCTGTATTAAATTCTACCCTGATGGTGGAGTCTGTATTAAGATTCAGCAATCCTGCTGCATTTCCGTTTCTTATGGCAATTTCAAGTAAATCTATTGAATTGAATATAGCAAGAAGATCCCCAGAAGAACTTTCTGGATAGTATTGATTTAATTTTGTGATTTTATAGTGCTTACTCTGCACATATATTTCAAAGGATCTCTTTTTCCCTATACGATCAAAAAGATCCCTGGTAATATTGGTTATTACATTGCCATAGGAATCAATAAAGATAACCGTTCCTGTAATTGTATTATTTTCCAGGGTGGCCCGGAGGGGAATCTGATTTTTAATTTTTTCAACCTTCCTGCCGATGTCAGACAGCTTATCACCCTTTGCAATTCTGCAAGCTGCCGGGGCAAAAACATTCAATTCAGGGAAAGTCTTTGCACCATCTTTCGGCACGTCTAGCTCAATAATTTCTTCTGCTTCTGCATCTCCCATTAATGAGAATATTCCATTGTCGGCAGCAATGATATAGTGTCCATCTATTTTAGCTGCCAATAATTTGCAATCAACATCTGTTTGAGAATTGACGGCAATAATATGTATGCTGCCTAAAGGAAAGTGTTGATAAGAGTTTCTCAGGATAAATGCTGCCTCGGCAATGTTGTATTGTTTAACGTTATTGCTAAGTTCCACAATCTCAACATTCTTACATGAGGAGAGAATCTCTCCTTTCAGCGCGCCTGCGTAGAAATCGTTTTTATTCCAATCGGTGATGAGTGTGATGAAATGCATGCCAGATGTACCCGTAATTCTATTGGAATGTTAAAAAAAACAGCTTATTTTGTATCAATCAAAAGTAGTGAATATTATTTAATTTATGACGGAAAAACTTATCAAATTAGAAGGGCTGGAACCTATTGATTTCTTTGGTGTTAACAACATCAGATTCAATAAATTAAAATCCTTTTTTCCGGATTTGAAGATTGTTTCAAGGGGAAATGAGTTGAAGGTTTCTGGTGAAAAGAAACGTGTGGATTTATTTAAGGAGAAAGTTGAACTTGTCATAAACTACATTAAAAAATTTAAGAAAATCTCACTGGATGATATTGATGAATTGATGAGTGGAGATGCTGAGTATAAGTTTGAAGCCCCGGGACCAAAAGATGAAGTTCTTCTGTATGGAGAGAAAGCGAAGGTCGTTCGGGCCATTACGCCAAATCAAAAAGAACTAGTTAAATGTTCACAGCAGAACGACCTGGTTATGGCTGTCGGACCGGCCGGTACTGGTAAAACTTATACCGCCATTGCATTGGCTGTGAAAGCATTGAAAAACAGGGATGTCAAGCGAATTATACTCACCAGGCCGGCTGTTGAAGCAGGGGAGAAGCTCGGTTATCTGCCAGGTGATTTCAAGGAGAAACTGGATCCTTATTTGCAACCTTTGTTTGATGCCTTGAGGGATATGATCCCTGCAAAAAAATTGTTGCAATTCATTGAAGACAATACAATTCAAATTGCACCACTTGCTTATATGAGGGGAAGAACACTCGATCAGGCCTTTGTGATTCTTGATGAAGGGCAGAATACTACGGTAGGTCAGTTTAAAATGTTTTTGACGAGGATGGGGCCAGACGCAAAATTTATCGTAACAGGCGACATCACGCAGATCGATCTACCTGGTAAGCAACAATCCGGATTGATCCAGGCCATTAATATCCTGGAAGGTATAGAAGGCATTTCAGTAATCAGGTTTGATGACAGGGATATCATTCGTCACCGACTTGTTAAAAAAATTGTTAAAGCTTACGATAAGGATATTGATAAAGATATCGGATATTAATTTTTAAATATGATGGAATGGCAAATGCATTAAAGGGAACAGGTTTTGAATTTCCCGGACAAAAAAGTTTGTACAATGGCAAAGTTCGCGACGTCTATAATATTAAGGATGAATATCTTGTGATGGTTGTGTCTGACCGTATCTCCGCTTTTGATGTTATCCTTCCCAAAGGAATTCCTTACAAGGGGCAGGTGCTGAATCAGATCGCAACTAAATTCCTTGATGCTACAGTAGATATCGTTCCTAACTGGAAAATCAATGTGCCTGATCCAAATGTTACTATTGGTCATTTTGCTGATCCTTTTAAGGTTGAAATGGTTATCAGGGGATACCTGACCGGGCATGCATGGCGAGAATACAGGAATGGCAAAAGGATATTGTGTGGAGTAGAGATGCCGGAAGGTTTAAAGGAGCACGACAAATTTCCGAATCCCATATTAACTCCAACCACCAAGGCCTCAGAAGGACATGACGAGGATATATCAAGGGAGGAAATCATTGAGCAGGGAATCGTATCAAAAGAGGATTATGAAATACTTGAGGATTACACCCGTAAACTCTTTAAACGTGGAACAGAGATTGCAGCCGATATGGGATTGATCCTGGTTGATACCAAATATGAGTTCGGTAAAAAAGATGGTAGGATTATACTTATCGATGAAATACATACGCCGGATTCCTCCAGGTACTTTTATGCAGATGGATACCAGGAGAGACAAGATACAGATGAACAGCAAAAGCAACTTTCTAAAGAGTTTGTGCGTCAGTGGCTAATCGCGAATGGTTTCCAGGGAAAAGAGGGCCAGCAAATGCCGGAGATGCCAGCTGATTTTATTACTGAGGTTTCGGAGCGCTACATCGAACTGTATGAGAGTATTACAGGGGAGAAATTTGTTAAATCAGATACTGATCAGATCAATTTACGAATTGAGAAGAACGTACTTAGTTTTCTTAATAAGTAATCTGGTGCAGTTATTACCGTTAGAAATATAATGAATAGAAGTATTACCAGGGAAATTATAGTTTGTGTCATATTAATTTTGACAACAACTTTTTCAGTTTATTCACAGGAACCTGTTATTGTTGAAAGGTCAAATAACAAGGTTGTGATAGAAGGGACTGTATATTACGTTCACGTGGTGAAACCGGGACAAACCTTGTATTCAATTTCAAAAGCCTACAATGTATCTGAAAAAGAGATTACAATTGAAAATCCAGGTGTAACTGCTGATTTGCGAATTGCCCAGGTACTGAAAATACCTGCAAATCCTTCTGCTGCATACGAAGTTAATACCGTTAAACCAGTTCAAGATAAGAATCAACATGTGGTGCAAGCGGGAGAAACGATTTATTCAATCTCCAAAAAATATGATTGTACGGAAGAGATGATTCTTCAACTTAATCCCGGATTAGAAATAGAAGATATTCAAATTGGACATTTGCTGACAATCCCCTCACTTAGTGAAGATAAGAATGATCTTTCTTTTGATGAGGAAGGTTTTATCTTCCATAAAGTTAAAAGAAGGGAAACGCTATACTCTATTTCCAGGTATTATGAAATAAGTGTTAGTGAAATCAAAGCAGTCAATAAAGAAATCGGTTGGGGCGGGCCGAGAATTGGAGCAGTAATAAAAATACCAAAGCCCAATACGACTGTGGGAGTGTTGTTCAGGCATGATACAATCATATCTGATACTTTAGACCTGGTTCTGCTTGATTCTATTGTCCCTGAGGAATACAGCTATGATGAGCTTAGGGACCGGTTCTATTCAGGTCGCAAAACACTCGATATTGCTTATATGATTCCCTTTGACTTTTCTGAATTGGAGCCATTGGACTCCCTGCTTAAAGGTGTTAAATCTGCTGTGAGAATTAAACGTATTGCCGAACAATATTTGTTGGACGAAGAGACACCTCAATCTATGCAGTTTCTTGAGTTTTTTGAAGGAAGCCTACTGGCAATCGATACACTTACTGATGAAGGATTACAGGTAAATGTAAATTTTCTTGATACTAGAAAAAGTATGAGCCATACAAGTGAAATTCTTTCCCAACCCTGGATGGAGGAAATGGATATGATTATTGGCCCATTCTATACCAATAACCTGGAACTAGTCTCAGAGTTTAGCAGAGAAAATCGCATCCCTCTTGTTACCCCGTTTCATTCAGATGATTCATTGGTTTTAAGTAATCCCTATCTTTTTCAGCTTACTCCTTCTTATAAAACTGAGTACAAAAAGAATGTGAAATTTCTTGCCAGGTCATTCAATGACAATATAATATTTCTGCATAGCGGAGATTCTGCTCAATTCGATAAAATTGATTACTACAAAAGAACTCTTTTTGCTGAGTTGGAAAAATATGCTGCACTCGATATAGTTTTGTTTAAAGAGGTTGTGATTAAGGATGGAAACATGGCGGATCTCCTTCATGCCTTAAAACCGGATGTGAAAAATACTATTATCCTTCCTGAAACAGATGAAGCATTTGCCAGCCAGGTTGCAAGTACACTTTATTATCAAATTGAAGATTTTGATATTCAGATATTTGGGTCTCCTTATTGGGTTGGGTTTGATGATATCGAGATTGAATATATTCACAAATTACAATTGACGATTTCACATACTTTTAAGTATGATTACATGGATAATCAGTTCCTTTATATGCTCAGAAAATTTAGAGGAGCTTATTTTAAAGAGCCATCATTCTACACCAGGAATGGTTCAAATTTTGGACTTCTTGGCTATGATATTAGTCTCTATTTTCTTTCTGCATTAATGGAGTATGGACCACGCTTCATCCTCAAGCTTGATGATCATCATCCGGAAGGAATGGTGACGGAGTTCCAGTTTGAACGCCCCTCAAGAAGAAGCGGTTTTGAAAATCAGAATCTGAAGTTCTATAATTTCGATAAGGACATGAATGTTTATGAAGTACCGCTGCCGGAAATGCCGGAAATGCATCATTTTCTTCAACCGGCTGAGGAGGAGGAACCACTATATAGATGGTTTGAGAACAGACGTGACACCTCCGGTATCAAAAACCTTTAAAAAGGATAAAAATATACTGTAGTATGAAAAAGTTGTTAATTTATTTAGTGCCGGTGTTTCTTGTTTCATTCTCTTCATGCAGAAATGCTGATAAATACACTGACGAAACATATGAAAATTATGTAATACTGGTATCTTTTGACGGATTCAGATGGGACTACCCGGATATGTATGATACACCTAATTTTGATGCAATGGCTAAGAATGGTGTGAAAGCTGAAGGACTTATTCCTTCATTCCCAACGAAGACTTTCCCCAATCATTATACCCTTGCCACGGGCTTGTATCCTGATCACCATGGATTAATTAATAATACTTTTTTTGCTCCTGATCTTGGATTACTCTACAGGATAGGGAATAGGGACATGGTACAAAATCCTGATTTTTATGGTGGTGAACCAATCTGGAATACTGCAGAGCGTCAAGGAGTGAAGAGTGCCTCTTTTTTCTGGGTCGGATCGGAAGCGAAGATTGGGGGATTGGCACCAACGTACTGGAAGATTTACGATGGCAGTGTTCCTTTTGAAGCCAGGGTTGATACGGTTGTGAATTGGCTAAAACTTCCCCTTGAAAAGCGCCCCAGGTTTATCACACTATATTTTCAGGAGCCGGATGGCATAGGCCATTCCTTTGGTCCGGAGCACGAGGAAACAGGAAAAGTAATTAAGGAACTCGATGGAATTCTTGGAAAATTACGGAAAGAATTATCAACCTTGCCTTATGGTAATAAAGTTAACCTGATTGTAACTTCTGATCATGGCATGGGAGAAATATCTTCAGAAAGATATGTTAATATTTATGGTGTTGTAAATGAAGCATGGGTTGAAGCCGATTATGGATCAGATCCGGTATATTTAATTGACGCGGTTGATGAATTTGTTGATACTCTTGCTTATACATTGAATGCTGCAGAAGGTGTTACAGCATGGCAAAAAGATGAAATTCCTGCCTACCTTCACTATGGCACTCATCCCAGGATACCTGATATCGTTGCTGTGGCAGATAGTGGCTGGTCCCTGGGAGTAAGAGAACAAAAGGCGAATTCATCCTATATCGGGGGAACGCATGGCTATGATAATACCAATAGTGATATGCATGCTATTTTTTACGCAGAAGGACCTGCTTTTAAAGAGGACTTTGTCCATAAACCATTCGAAAATGTCAATGTCTATATCTTAATAGCAGAGATATTGGGACTGGAGCCGGCTGAAACTGATGGAGATATTGAACTGGTAAGGGATATGCTGAAATAAGTATGTGCCAGGACAATCTTTTTGAAAAATCCTCATACCATTAACAAAAATCCACTGCGTAACTGATCGTAGTTTATTGTCTTTTTCCCGCAGAACTGTGGCAAAAGGTTCTTCGTTATTTCAATTGGCCCTGCTGCCAATTGAAAAAAACATTCCATAATCAAATGCATTAAAAAGCCACCCCCGAAGGAATGGCTTTTATAATAAAAATACTTTTTTCTTATCCTTTTGTTGCTCTTTCCAGCTTTTTCATAATGGAAAATATAAAAGCCGCTGAGAGTAAACAAGATACTACGAAAAGCAACCATATTTGCCACAAGTCAAACTTACCCCATAATGTGCTTCCTACAAACAATAGTTTGTTTCCAACCGCAGTAGCCAGTAACCAGCCACCCTGCATCACACCCTGGAATCTTTTTGGAGAAACTTTAGAGACAAAGGATAATCCCATTGGACTCAGGAATAGCTCTGCTACTGTAAGTACCAGGTATGAAGACATCAGCCAGTAAGGCGTAACCCGGGATGAGTCTGGAACAGGATTATACATGATTTCTCCTGCTTCATTGGCAACCTGAAGTTCATGGGGAGAGACCAGGTTGAAGGAGGCCACTACCATGATAATGAATCCCGCTGCTGCGATCAACATACCTATCCCGATCTTGCGCGGAGTTGAAGGTTCCATGTCTCGTTCCTTTAACCAGGCAAATATGCCCATTACCAAAAATGTAAGTGAGACAATGAACAGTGGATTGAATGATTGAAATACTTCGGGAGCAATAGGATTCTCAATTCCGGCACTGGAGTACAAATAGTAAGCTACTCCGCCACCTACGATGGTTATTCCGGCACCAATGAGCCTGGCAACGACCGTTCTCTTTTTTCCTAATAACACTACCAGTCCTGCTATAAAACCAATCACTGCAAGGATGTTCCATAGTTCAAAAAACATGTAGGTGAATGGACCTACTGCTTTAACGGTATAGTCTCTTGCAAAGAAGGTAAGTGTAAGGCCGTTCTGATGAAAAGACATCCAGAAAAATATAACTACAAAGAAGACGAGGAGAAGTGATACTACGCGCTGTCGTTCTTCCTTTTTTGCGATCATGAAGATCCATGTGACAAAACCTACAAAAAGTCCGATGGCCATGCCTGTCGCAAAGTCCTTCACAAGACTGATCAAAAATGCGGCAATTGTACCAGCTGCCAGGGCTACAGGAATAGCGATTGGCTTTTCAGTAATTGTAATTGTCTTCTCTCCAGCAACTTTCTCTCTATTTGGAAGGTATTTGTTAAAAATAAGATATGCCAGCAATGAGATAACCATTGCAATTGCTGCAATCCCAAAGGCATAATTATACCCTCTAGCAAAGGTTTCAAGATAGTTGTTAGCGAATTCCTGCAGATTTGTAACAGTCCCATTAATAGTAACCGTGTTAGCAAGTTCTTGAAATATCCCGACATCCTGTAATGTGCCGTCGGTATATTGATGACAAAGTGCAGGTAAGCTGGCATCATGCATCAAGCCATTAGATTCGAGCCACCAGTTACGGATACCCTTTGCAGCAAACGGAGCAAAGAAGGCACCTACATTAATACCCATATAGAATATAAGGAAGGCATTATCCCTTACCTTATCATATTTTGGATCATCATACATTTGTCCCACAACCGCTTGCAGGTTCCCTTTAAATAAACCATTACCAAAGGCAATGGTGAACAAACCTACAAGAGTAATAGTAAGATCGAGACCGGGAAGTGCCATCACAACATAGCCGACAAACATAATTATTTGTCCCAGCATTATGATCAGTTTGTATTTTCGTGTGGCATCTGCCAGTATCCCACCAACCAACGCCAAGGCATAAATGAAGAAATAAAACCAGCTGTAAATTCCACCTGCCCTATCTTCGGTAAGTCCAAATTTTGCTTGAAGAAATAGAACCAATATGGCCATCATGGTATAGAAGCCAAATCTTTCACCCATATTGGTAAAAAAGGCCACAAATAGTCCTTTAGGATGATCTTTAAACATATAAAAGAGTTTTGATTAATATTTATTTAGTAATGGCAACAAATATAGAAATCTTTTTTTGATGAAGAGAGCTCAGGATCGAAAGAAAACAGGTTGTTTAGCAGTTAGCTTAAAATCATTGTGCCCCAACCTGGCCTTCCCCCGTATTCTAAGATAAAAACAAGTTTTTTATCATATTTTTCCAGTAATTCTGATTAAGCTGCATAATTATAAGTACTCACATAAGGAGTACCTCTTTTGACTACAGCAA
>Ga0307990_1000390_pt1 | contig 40392 bp, 38 predicted proteins | sample EllFjometagen129_FD_203168 | JGI IMG/M metagenome (GOLD analysis project Ga0307990, IMG submission 203168) | Marine microbial communities from Ellis Fjord, Antarctic Ocean - #129 | ecosystem: Environmental > Aquatic > Marine > Unclassified | place: Southern Ocean | collected 2014-10-08
TTAGCTTCTGAATTTCGTCGAGACTTTCGTCCCGGTCGTCTTCCGTGATTTTTCCGTCTTTCTGGAGTGCTTTAAGTTGATCGTTGGCTTCGCGGCGGACGTTGCGCGTGGCGACACGCTGCTCTTCAGTGTTGCGGCCGGCGACTTTGGCGAGGTCTTTGCGGCGCTCCTCACTCAGTTCCGGAATCGGCACGCGGATGAGGCGCCCGTCGTTCATCGGGGTGATGCCGATGTTGGCGGCGGCGATCGCTTTTTCAATGGTGCCCAGCGAGGAGGGGTCGAACGGGCTGATGACGATCAGACGCGGTTCCGGAGTGGAGATGTTGGAAATGTCGCGCAGGCGGCTGGAGCTTCCGTAGTAATCGACGGTGATGTTTTCCACCAGGCTCGGGCTGGCTTTTCCGGTGCGCAGGCCGTTCAGCTCCTGCTGCAGGAATTCCACACATTTGTCCATTTTTTCTTCGGCGGCCAATAAGATTTCGGTACTTGATTCCATCGGTTTTCTCCTTCGCTGAAATTAATGACTGACCTGTGTTCCGGCGTTTTCACCGCGGAAGACCCGCAGGATTTCACCTTCTTTAAAAAAGTTGAATACGACGATCGGGATGTCGTTTTCCATACAGAGTGAAAACGCCGCGGCGTCCATGATTTTCAGCTGCTTGCTGAGGGCGTCGGAGTAGGTGACTTTATCGAAGAGGGTGGCGGTTGGATCTTTGACCGGGTCGGCGGTGTAGATGCCGTCCACTTTGGTGGCTTTCATCAGCACGTCGGCGTTGATTTCCGAGGCGCGCAGCGCGGCGGCGCTGTCGGTGGTGAAGTAGGGGTTGCCGGTTCCGGCACCGAAAATTACCACGCGTCCTTTTTCGAGGTGGCGCATGGCTTTGCGGCGGATAAAGGGTTCGGCGACGGCGGGCATGCTGATGGCGGTCTGTACGCGGGTTTGGATGCCGTAATTTTCCAGCGCCGATTGCAGGGCGAGGGCGTTGATGACGGTGGCGAGCATGCCCATGGAGTCGCCGGTGGTGCGGTCCGTTCCGCCTTTTTCACCGGCCAGACCGCGGAAGATGTTTCCGCCGCCGATGACCACGGCGATTTCGGCGCCTTCTGAAATCAGAGCTTTAAACTGCCGGCAGATTGACGCGAGAATGTCGGGGTCGATGTTGAGGCCCTTTTCTTTGTTCTGAAGGGCTTCACCGCTGAGTTTGAGCAAAATGCGTTTGTATTTCATAATTTCCTCTCGAGTACTGCCGGTGACCATAAGGAATCGCGGTCGCAGTGTAAATTTCCAAACCTAAAAACATGGGAATGTTGGAATATGGGAATAATGGATCGTTGGGGAAGGCCTGTTTCTGAGACAACAATATTCCAGTATTCCGCTATTCCATTATTCCAACCTACTTTCTGATGCGGGCAATCAGGTCTTTGGCGGGCTGGTAGTCGGGCTGCTGCGTGAGCACAATGTCCAGCTCGCGCAGCGCCTGCGGGGTTTTGCCAAGGTGGTAGTGGTCGACCAGCGCGGCGTTGTAGCGCGCGTCCACAAAAGCGGGATTGAGTTTGACGGCCCGTGTAAAGGCCTCTCCCGCTAGCACCATTTGTCCGGAGGCGTAGTAGGCGAGTCCGAGATTGTAAAAGGCACGGTCGTAGCTGTCGTCTGCTTCGATGGCCAGAATGTATTCGTCGATGGCCACTGTTGTTTTTCCGGCGCGGTGATCGGTCAGGGCCTTCTGGAACAGCTGCTCCGCTTTTTTGCGGTCCCGTTGAGCTTGTGGGGCGAAGGAGATGCCGGGTTGTTCAGCCGGTTCTTTCAGGGCCTGAAGACGGGCGCGGGCGAAAGCGGAGAATGCGTCGACGCCGTTGGATTGGTCGAGATAGCGCTCGAACCAGAGTCCGGCCTGGGCCGGGTTCTGGAGCCAATAGTTGTAGATTGCCGCCAGATTAAACAGGGCCGGTTCATAGTTGGGATTGGACTTCACCACGTTCAGCAGTCGTTTCAATGCAGCTTGCGCGCCCTGCGTATGCAGTTCGGTCAGTGCCAGTGCGGTCTGCAGCTGGGGATCGTTCGGGGTGCGGGAGAGGGCGCGCCGCAGATTGCGGTCGGCATCCTCCCATTTCTGGTTCTGCACATAGACAATGCCGGTATAGGCCAGCGGTCGCGGATCGTCGGGCTGAAGCACAGCGGCTTCGCGGAAGGCGCGTTCGGCGCCGCCGAAATCCTTTTCTGCGCTCAACGCCACGCCGAGATTGCAGAGAACCGCAAATTGCCCGCCGTCGATTCGCAGGCTTTCGTTAAAGGCGGTTGCGGCACTTTCCGTTTCTCCCATTTCCCATAGGAGCAGGCCGAGGCGGTTGTAGGCGTCGGCGTTTGCACTGCTGCCGGTGCGGCGGCGGATTGATTTTTCGAGCAGGGAGCGCGCGCGGACATGGTTGCCCGCCTTCCATTGGCTCAGGGCCTCATAATAAAGCTTTTCACCCGGTCGACGGCCGCAGCCGAAAAACAGAACGGTGATTAGCATCGCGGGGAGCAGCAGATGAAACCAGTTTCTTTTCATGCCGACTCCTTTAGCCAGACCCGCCGGTCGCGCGGGCCGTCGAATTCACAAAAGTAGATACTCTGCCAGGTGCCGAGGCAGAGGCGCCCGGTTTCCACAATCACCTGCGCGGAGGAGCCCATCATGCTGGCTTTCACATGCGCGGCGGTGTTGCCCTCCGCGTGCCGGTAGCCGTTGGTCCATGGGACCACATCCTCAAGAACGGTCTCGAGATCGGCGGTTACGTCGGGGTCGGCGTTCTCATTAATCGTCACCCCCGCGGTGGTGTGGGGCACAAAAACCGTAACGATTCCGTCGTGCAGGTTTTTCTCCTGAACGAACGTCTGAACGGCATCGGTGATGTCGATAAAATCGGTGCGGGAATTTGTCTGGACGGTGATCTCGTTCATGCTTAGCCTAACTCTAATCATCCGCTGAACTGAAACCAGTTTAATTTAATCAAAACAGAGAGAAACCCATGAATCCGCTTTATCCCTTGCGCTTCAACCCCGTCTACAAGGACTATTTGTGGGGTGGAAGCCGCATTCCCAAAGCGTTTAACCGCGAACTGCCCGACGGCGTGTATGCCGAGTCGTGGGAAATTTCCACCCATCCGGACGGGGCGACCTCCATCGCCAACGGCCCGCTGGCCGGCAAAACCCTCAGTGATCTTCTGCCGGAATACAAAACCGAACTGCTTGGAACCCATGTAAAGGGCGACGATTTTCCACTGCTCATCAAGCTGATCGATGCGCGTGACAAGCTCAGTGTGCAGGTGCATCCCAACGACGACAACGCCGCCGCGGTCGAAGGCGAACCCAAAACCGAAATGTGGTACTTCCTCGAAGGCGCTGCCGGCGCGCAGATCTATTGCGGTCTTAAGCCCGGTATCGGCAAAGAAGAGTTCCTGCAGGCGATGGAGGATAAAACCTTCGCTGACATTTTGCAGGCCATTCCGGCCCAGCCCGGCGAAGCCGTTTTTGTGCCCGGCGGGCGCGTTCACGCTATCGGCGAGGGCTGTCTCATTCTCGAAATTCAGCAGAACTCCAACACCACCTACCGCATTTACGACTGGGACCGCACCGATGCCGCCGGCAATGCTCGCGAGCTGCATATCGATAAAGCCCTGCAGGTGATCGACTGGAAAAACAACGGCGACCCGCACTGCGACGTGCGCGGCACCACCATCGAAAGCTGCGAATACTTCCAGCTCGACCGCCATGAACTGACTGAAGAAACCGCTTTTCCAAACATTGGAAAATCCTTTCAGGCGCTTTTCGTTGCGGAAGGGGCGGGGGTTATTCGCTGGGCAAACGGTGAGGATGTTCTGTCCGCCGGGCAGTCCTGGCTGATTCCGGCCGGACTCGGCGACTACGAAATTATACCGGAAGGTGCCGCCTGCACGGTTCTGTGCACCACCATTCCCTGAGGATGGAGTGCTCTAAGCGAAGGAATAAAAATGGAATTGAATGAACTCGGCAAAACAGGAATTGCAGTGTCGCCGATCACCATCGGCACGTGGCAGCTCGGCGGCCCACTCTTTTTTGACGGCAAGCCCGATGGCCATCCCGATCCCGGCAAAGAAAACGTCATCCGCATGATCCACGAGCTGGGCGACCTCGGTGTCAATGCGATCGACAGTGCCGAGCAGTACAGCGCAGGCGAATCCGAGTGCCGCGTTGGCGAGGCGCTCAAAGACCGCCGCGACCAGTGGGTCGTTTCCACCAAATTTGGCTCCCGCATCGCCCCGGATAACACGCGCGACGACGGCTCTGAGCCGTACACCATTATGCCGAGTTTGGAAGGCTCGCTCAAACGGCTCGACACCGATTATATCGATATCTACCTCTATCACTGCGCCCCTGAAATCGAAAATATTATCGAGGGCCGCGCCGTGTTAGAAGCCGCCAAAGCGCAGGGAAAAATCCGCTCCTACGGCATTTCCACCAACAACGTGGAGCTGCTTGCTGAAATGGTAAAGCATGATGCGATCGAGGTGCTTCAGTTTTCTTCCAGCCTGCTCAGCGAAAGCTCCAATGCTTGGAAACTGGCACAGGACAACGATCTTGGCACGCAGGTGCGCGGGGTGATGGCGATGGGACGCCTCAGTGGAAAGTATTTTGAAAAGAAGCCGGAATTTCGCTCCGACGACAACCGCTCTGACTGGTGCAAAGACGAGGATTACACACGCTACGCATCACTGGCGGAGTGTGTGCCGGAAGGGTACACCATGGCGCAGACCGCCATCCGTTGGATTCTCGATCATGTTGGATGCCACACCATCTGCATGGGAGCGAAGAACATCGACGACTACCGCGCCGCCATCGCCGCCGCCCAACTCCCGTCCCTCAGTGACGAGGTAACGTGGAAGCTTGAGTCCATTGCGGTAAAACTTGTGTAGATCGAACCTTGTAGGACAGGCTTCGCGAAGCGAGCCTGTGATTTGCGGCAATTTTCGGGGGCACACACGCTCCTGGATACAGGAAGCGTGTCCTACAATTTTCTAGTTGGCGGGTTCGAAGGGCTCTTCGGCCAGGCCGCCATCTTTTTTGACCAGCTTTTCGATCTTCTGTTCCACTTCGGTCAGCTTTTTGGAGCACAGCGCCACCAGCTTGGAACCTTCCTCGAAATGTTTGATCATTTTTTCGAGCGCTAGCTCGCCGCTCTCCATCTCGTCCACGATGGTTTCGAGTCGTTCCAGTGATTTTTCAAAATCGACAGTTTTTTCAGCCATGATCGTTCTCCTTTACTTCTGAACGTATTGTTCCTTTTGCAAAGCGGGTTTTGAGTAGGTCGCCTTTTTTGACGGCGGCCGCATCGCGCACGACGGTGCCGCCGCCCAACTCCCGTCCCTCAGTGACGAGGTAACGCGGAAGCTTGAGTCCATTGCGGTAAAACTTGTGTAGATCGAACCTTGTAGGACAGGCTTCGCGAAGCGAGCCTGTGATTTGCGGCAACTTTCGGGGGCACACACGCTCCTGGATACAGGAAGCGTGTCCTACAATTTTCTAGTTGGCGGGTTCGAAGGGCTCTTCGGCCAGGCCGCCATCTTTTTTGACCAGCTTTTCGATCTTCTGTTCCACTTCGGTCAGCTTTTTGGAGCACAGCGCCACCAGCTTGGAACCTTCCTCGAAATGTTTGATCATTTTTTCGAGCGCCAGCTCGCCGCTCTCCATCTCGTCCACGATGGTTTCGAGTCGTTCGAGTGATTTTTCAAAATCGACAGTTTTTTCAGCCATGATCGTTCTCCTTTACTTCTGAACGTATTGTTCCTTTTGCAAAGCGGGTTTTGAGTAGCTCGCCTTTTTTGACGGCGGCCGCATCGCGCACGACGGTGCCATCCGCCTTTTCAGTCAGGCTGTAGCCGCGGTCGAGCACGCCGAGCGGGCTCAATGCACGCAATTGCGCTTTTAGCCGTTTCAGATCCTGCTTCCGCTCTGCGACCGCGCTTTGCAGTTGATGCGAAAGGGTGAGGGCGGATTGATCGACCCGTTGCTGCCGTTGCTGTACGCCGCCGCGCAAAGCCTGCGCCATGGTTTTGCGGAAGCCGGGGATTTTTTGCCGCAGCACCATCGCGCGGTTCTGTAGCGACCCGCTCAGCCGAACGGCGAGTCTTGCGATCGTTGTTTCCAGTTCGCTTTGAACCGGTACGGCCAGCTCGGCCGCCGCCGACGGCGTCGGCGCGCGCAGGTCGGCCACAAAGTCGGCAATCGTAAAATCGATTTCGTGTCCGACTGCGGAAATAACCGGAATCGTTGAGTCCGCAATCGCCCGTGCGACCATTTCCTCGTTGAACGCCCACAAATCCTCAATACTTCCGCCGCCGCGCCCGGCGATGATGAGGTCGATTTCTAAAGTAGGACAGGCTTCCAGCCTGTCTATTCGCGCAACGGCTGTTCCTTTTGAGTGATCCAGGTTTTTCTGAATGTAATGGGTGTAGAACTCCAACTGCTCAGGACTCCGAACAATGTGATTGTACGATTCGTCCTGCCAAACGGTGCTACTGTTGCCGGTCAGTTTGTTCAGCTCATTTGCACTGAAGGATTTCCATGAATGAAGAAGGTCGGAAAGTTCAAATCCCGGTTTGGGTGTGACCAGCACATGAACATGATTTGCCATAATGACGTATGAGTCGAGTTGATAGCGTTCTCCGTCAAAATGTTTCAGCGCCTGTTCGACGACGTTTGAATTTTTTGCTTCCGCCAGAATGCAGGAGCCAGCCCCGGCGTCCAACCATTCATTGATTCGCTCGCTAAATAATTTAGAGTATTCGGACATTTCTTCTTCAGAATATGGCTCTATGTGGTTTTTTAGCCATCCATCCCGTTCTTTGTGCCATGTGGCGAGCTTTTCTTGTGGAAGGGAGTCTGCGAGGCGGAAGGTAACAAAATAGGTTGCATCGCGTTGCGTCCAATGGGGCAGGTGGCGTTGTTCAATTTCGAGAGGGAGTAGTGGGTGAAAACAGCTCAGATTCTCCGCAGACAGGCTGGAAGCCTGTCCTACTTTATTTAAATACCGAATAGCTTTCGCGATGCTGGCCGCAGCGGTCGGTCCCTGCACGGTGACGGGGGCGAGCAGAATTCCAATGTTTGGGAAACGCCTCGTCAGTACGTTGATGATGTCGCGCACCGCCGCGCCGGTGGGGGAGGTGACCACCCCGATTTTTTTTGGAAGCATCGGCAGCGGCTTTTTGCGGTCGGCGTCGAACAGCCCTTCGGCGGCCAGTTTGGCCTTCAGTTTTTCAAACTGCTCCTGCAGGTTGCCTTTGCCCGCTTCTTCCATCGAGCGAACGATCAGCTGATAGTTTCCGCGCGCTTCGTAGAGGCTGGTCTGACCCAGTACGCGCACCTTCACTCCGTCTTTCGGATCAAACAGTACCAAGCTGTTGTTCTGCTTGAACATGGCGCACGAAACCGCCGCCGTTTCGTCTTTGAGTGTGAAATACCAGTGGCCGCTGGCGTGGCGGGTTAGCCGCGAGATTTCGCCTTCGACCCACACCTCACCGATTCCGTTTTCCAGCGTCAGCCGCGCTTTGCGGTTGAGCTCGGTAACACTCAGTATGGTTCGCTTTTCTTCCAAGGAACTCTTAATCCTAATCTTAATCTGGGTGTTTATGCCCGTTCGCGGATGCGCTCGATGCTGCACGCTTTGCCGGTGGCGATGTCGACATCAACAATCACCCCTTCAAGCGCGGGGTCTTTTTTGGAGACATCGAATTTCTGCGGCATGCCGGTGATGAATCGCTGAACCACCGGTTCCACCTCGCGGCCGATGACGGAATCTTTGGGGCCGGTCATGCCGAGGTCGGTGATGTAGGCTGTGCCGTTCGGCAAAATCGCCTCGTCCGAGGTTTGGACGTGGGTGTGCGTTCCGAACAGTCCAGTGACGCGCCCGTCGAGGTAGCGGCCCAGCGCAATTTTTTCGGAGGTCGCTTCGGCGTGGAAGTCGACCAAAACGGTTTTGGTATTGCATAGGTTGAGCAGCTTGTCCGCAGTGCGGAACGGGCAGTCCGCCGGATCCATGAAGACACGACCAATCAGCGAAATGATGCAGACTGGGCCTTCGGCGGTTTCAATGACGGTCATGCCGCGCCCGGCGGCCCTCGGCGGCAGATTGGCCGGACGCACGATGCGCGGCTCGGTGTCGAGGAAAGGAATGAGCGTTTTGTCGTCGAAGGTGTGGTCGCCAAGGGTCAATGCATCCGCTCCGGCGGCGAACAGGGCTTCGGCGATCTCTGGCGACGGCCCGCGCCCGCCCGCACCGTTTTCGGCGTTGGCAATGATCAGGTCAACCCGCCCCTTTTCGCGCAGTCGCTCCGTTACCCGCTGAAACACCTGCCGCCCGGGACTTCCCACCATATCGCCTGTAAATAAAATTTTCATGGGGGCAATTTAACCGTGAACCGAGACGAAGTCGAGCTAGGCTTCGCGTATGCGGAGCAATGACCAACGGGAATGGCAATGCACACGAATGCAACACGGAGTTGGTGAATAGATCATCTTATGCACATATGCGCATAAGATAAATAATTTAGATTTCCAATGGTTGGAAGCCTGTTTCCCAATGTCTGGGGAAAATCATATGCTCTGACGCAGTCAGTTTCCAATCATTGGAAACGGGAGCACAAAGTACTCGCCAAAAGCAGGGGGATTTAAGAGGGTCTAGCCATGAGCTTTCCAAAAACATTCTATCGTTGGCGCCCGCACCCGTGGCATGGACTTGAACTCGGTGAAGACGCTCCGGACGTTGTTAATGCCTACATTGAAATGACCCCCTTTGATGCCGTGAAGTATGAGGTGGATAAAACGACCGGTTATCTGCTGGTGGATCGTCCACAGCTCACTTCCTCCATGCCGCCTACCCTGTACGGGTTTGTCCCAAAAACGTATTGCGGCGAAAGGGTTCATGCGCTTTCTCCTACATCCAATCAAGGAGACGGTGACCCGCTTGATATCTGCGTGATTACCGAGCGTCCGATTAACCGCGGCGAAGTGATTCTGCACGCCCGCGTGATCGGCGGCGTTCAGATGGTCGATCACGGCGAGGCGGACGATAAAATTATCGCCGTGCTGCACGAAGACCAGTTTTGGTCGCACGTGACCAGTGTGGATCAGGTTCGGCAGGTTCTGCTCGACCGCCTTCGTCACTATTTCGAGACCTACAAACGGCCCGCTGGCGGCGAAGCCGATGTGCAAGTGCTCGAGATCTACGGGCCGGAGCGGGCCAAAGAAGTGATCCGGGCTGCCTCTGCCGATTACGACGAAACCTACGGCGAGTAATTTTCATGGAAAGCCGACTGACCAAACTCGAAGAGCTCTATTCGATCCAAACCCATGCGATCGAGCATATGAGCGCTGAGATGTTTCAGCAGCAAAAGGAAATTACCCAGCTGAAGCGGCAGATCGAAGAACTCAGAGAGCGGCTTGACTCTTCCGGCGGCGAAATCGGCGGAAACGAGCGCCCGCCGCATTATTAGCCCGCATTGCATGCGGGAAGCTCTAACCTCGAAATACCCAAATCCGAAAGAAGCTCAAATAACCGAATTCCAAATTAGGTGTTTCGGGAATTGGGATTTCTTTGGGTGATTAGGGATTCGGACTTATTAGCGTTAGCGTACGGTCGGCGATGAGTTCGCCGTCGAGCCAGCTATGGATGCGCCACTCGCCCATTTTATCTTCAATCGGCTTTATCCACACAGAACGTTTGATTAGGCATAGAAAAGTTTTCTGCCTATTGAGTTTTTATAGGCTTGTAGAGCAGTGGAGTACTGGAGTGGATATTCCGCGAAGAGGTTCCAATTTCAATCTGATAGGTGCCGGGCTCGGCATTCCATCCGTGTGAATCCATATCCCAGTAGGCGAGGTCGCGCCAGGTTAATTGTAGGATCACCTCTTGGGTTTCGCCGGGTTGCAGGAAGACCTTCCCAAAGTCTTTGAGCTCGCGCGGCGGGCGGGCAGCGGGGCCCGGCGGCGGGGCGATGTAAAGCTGTACGGTTTCTGCTCCGGCCATTTTGCCGGTGTTGGTCACAGGGACGCGCACCTCGATGGGTTGATTCCGCTGTATCTGCTCTGCGGAGCAGATCGGTTCGTCAATGCGGAAGGTGGTATAGCTCAGGCCGTGGCCGAACGGGAAGAGCGGCTCAATCTGTTTTTCATCAAACCAGCGGTAGCCGACAAAAACCCCTTCAGCGTAGCGAATCTCTTTTTCGTTATAGTCGTTCAGGGCATGTGCCGGACTGTCGCTGAGTGCCACCGGCATGGTGAAGGGCAGCTTGCCGCTGGGGTTGACTTTGCCGAACAGCACGTTGGCGATGGCGTGACCACCTTCCTGTCCGCTGAAATAGTACTGCACCACGGCTGGCGCCTGATTAATCCATGGCATGGCCACACCGGATCCGCTGAGGTTGACGATCACGGTGTTCGGGTTCGCGTCCAGTACGGTTGCAATGGCCCGATTATCCTTTTCCGGAAGGGTAATATCCTTCCGATCCTCGTTTTCTGTTTCAATATTATCAGGACCCTGGTGGTTGTTTCCGGTAAAAAACACAACTGCATCAGCCGCCGCAGCCTCTTCAGCTAGGGCGCGGTTCTTGGATTGTTCACCGTCTGTCAGGCCAAACTGGCACTGGGCCTCACCGGCCAATTGAAAATAGTCTATACGGAGGCTGTATTCGGTTCCTTTTTTCAGCTCGATGGATCCGGTGATCATTCTCTGGGCACCGGGCTGCCAGCTGTCTAAAAGGAGTTGATCGTCGACATAAACCCGCGCGCCGTCATCCATAAGCGCGGCCAGAGTGTATTCGCCGTCCTCTTCCGGGCTGATCGTCGCGGTCCAGCGCACCGAAAAGTTTTTATTAGAAAGACCTTCAGGCAGCGGTTGTTTGCTCCAGTCAAAGTCGATGTCGATATCATAGCGCGAGACGGTTGGCTCGCCGCTTAAGTCGGTGTTTGCGAAATACTCGGCCTTGAATGCGGGCTGACCCAGGCCGATCCGGGTGGAATCAGGGTCGTAGGTTTTGACCCAGGTGGATGGGAGCAACCGGATTGGGATTTCATCGGAGCTGATCTGATGGAAGCGAACATCGACATCATTCCCGAGCAGTTCTTTAATGCCTTCGAGCGGGCTGACTTCATGTTTTGGATTACTTTGTGCACTGCCGCCTCCGCGGCATTGAAGTGCAGTCGCATTGTCTCCGACAACTAGCAGTTTCCGAATTTTTTTGGGATTAAGTGGTAAGATGGCCCCCTCATTTTTGAGCAGGGTGATCGACTGTTCAGCAATGATTCGCGCCAGTTCGGTATGTTCTGGCGTTTCAAACTCGCCCTTCTCACGGGTGCTTGGCTCGTCGATGAGTTTAATCTTTTCCATGACATAGAGGATGCGTCGGGCCTTGTCGTCAACGACTGATTCCGGAACGTCTCCATTGCGAACCGCATCAATCAACGGTTGCTTGAAAAACTGGATCTTCTGGCCATTGTTCATCTCGATGTCGGTTCCGCCGAGTGCGGCTTTCACGGTGTCGTGCATGCCGCCCCAGTCCGTCACGACCAGCCCCTGGAAGCCCCATTCTCCTTTGAGAATCTGGTTGTTCAAATAGTCATTGTGGCTGCAGTAGCTTCCGCGGAATAGGTTGTAGGCGTTCATGACGGCCAATACGTAACCTTCTTTCACTGCCGCCTCCCACGCAGGTAGATAGATTTCCCGCAGGGTGCGCTCATCGGGTTCCGCATTATAGGAGAAACGAGCCAGCTCCTGATTGTTGAGCGCAAAGTGTTTTGCCGTTGCCGCGACATCGTTTGTCTGAACGCCGTGGATATAGGGGACAACCAGTTTGGACGTCAGGGTCGGATCTTCGCCAAAATACTCCCAGTTGCGGCCGCACAGCGGCGTGCGATGGATGTTAATGCCCGGGCCGAGCAGCATATCCTTGCCCCGTGCGCGCGCTTCTTTGCCCATGGCATCGCCCATGCGGAAGGCGAGTTCGCGATCCCATGTCGCTGCCAGAGCGGACAACGACGGGAAAGCCGTTGCTGTCTTTGATAAATCGGATCCCCAGCCAAGACGCTCCAGATCCGGGCGGATGCTACTGGAGTTGTCTGACATCTGGAACTCGCGATCAATTCCTGCTTTGGGGAGCGCACTAAGCGTCATCGTTCCGCTGCCGTGGCACAGCAGAACTTTTTCTTCCAGGGTCAGACGAGACAGGTTTTTTTCGACTTTATTCCTGATGTTTTGGTCGCTGGTATTTGTAACTTGCGCATGAGATTGAACGGAACAGGCGAGCGCTATGGCGATTCCGATGATCTGCTTCATGTAGGTCATAGCTTATTCCTTCTTGTTAAAGGTCCCTTAGGTTTTAAAGGGGTAAATCGTGGAGGTTTACAGGCTGAGAGTCAATGTGCGATCGGCGATGAGCTCGCCGTCGAGCCAGCTGCGGATGCGCCACTCGCCCACTTTATCTTCGACCGGCTCCCAAGTGGTGTCGCCCAGAAAAAATTTCCAATCATTGGAACGCACGTATTCTTCGCCGGTGAAGGGTGGGTCGATTTCGTCGTTGCGGAAGAAAGGCGGATGATCAATCTGGAAGGTGAGCTTCATGCCGCGCCCTTTGCGAATGTGCAGGATATAGCCGAATTCGATGCCGAGCTCGCAGGGGATCTCGTCGGTAAAGCGCACCAGCTTTGGCAACTCTTTTCCTTCTCTCTCTAGCGGGGTGTAGAGCCCGCAGCTCTCAATCTTAATCTCTGGTTTTTGCTTAGGCATGGTTGCAGGAGCGGGTTGCCCACGAATCACACGAATAAACACGAATGGGAATTGAACTTCAGTTTTTTTAATTCGAGACCATTCGTGTAATTCGTGGGCGGTTCTTATTTTTATGGTTATTTTCTAATAAAGGAGGCGCGGCCGGGGACTTTGTGGGCGAAGATCAGTTCAAAGTCGGTTACCTCCTCCTCGGGGGGGTAAAACGTGTCGGTTTCCTCAAAGCGAACGTCCGCTTTGAGCAGCGCGAAAATCTCTTCGAAGTAGGGCAGGTGGTCGCTGGACGTATGAATAATGCCGCCGGGTTTCAGTGTGCGGGCGATGGCATCCATAAACGGTTCGTTGAAGAGCCGGTTGTGATGATGTTTTTCTTTCGGCCACGGGTCGGGGTAGAAAATATAGTAGGTGTCGACGCTTTGCGGCGACAGCAGGAACGTGGTGGCGTAGTAGCCGTCGACCCGGAACAGCCGAATGTTTTCGCGCCCAAGCCGCTGTGCCTTTTTATCCATCTTTCGGATCCGAGCCAGCAGCCGGTCGATCCCCAGAAAGTTGGTCTCGGGATACTTGCCGGAACGCACCAGCTTCGGCAACTCTTTTCCTTCTCTCTCTAGCGGGGTGTAGAGCCCGCAGCTCTCAATCTTAATCTCTGGTTTTTGCTTAGGCATGGTTGCAGGAGCGGGTTGCCCACGAATCACACGAATAAACACGAATGGGAATTGAACTTCAGTTTTTTTAATTCGAGACCATTCGTGTAATTCGTGGGCGGTTCTTATTTTTATGGTTATTTTCTAATAAAGGAGGCGCGGCCGGGGACTTTGTGGGCGAAGATCAGTTCAAAGTCGGTTACCTCCTCCTCGGGGGGGTAAAACGTGTCGGTTTCCTCAAAGCGAACGTCCGCTTTGAGCAGCGCGAAAATCTCTTCGAAGTAGGGCAGGTGGTCGCTGGACGTATGAATAATGCCGCCGGGTTTCAGTGTGCGGGCGATGGCATCCATAAACGGTTCGTTGAAGAGCCGGTTGTGATGATGTTTTTCTTTCGGCCACGGGTCGGGATAGAAAATATAGTAGGTGTCGACGCTTTGCGGCGACAGCAGGAACGTGGTGGCGTAGTAGCCGTCGACCCGGAACAGCCGAATGTTTTCGCGCTTGAGCCGCTGTGCCTTTTTATCCATCTTTCGGATCCGAGCCAGCAGCCGGTCGATCCCCAGAAAGTTGGTCTCGGGATACTTGCCGGAACGCGCCAGCAGAAAGCGCCCCTTGCCGCAGCCGAGATCAATTTCAAAGGGGCGTTCCGGATGGTCAAAATAGGTCCGGAAATCGGTCGGCTCCAGAAATTCTTCCGGGTGAACCCGCAGCGTGTTTTCAGGTAAATCTATCATCGCTTAAGGCCAATACCTTTTTCATCTTTCATATTTCACATTTCATCTTTCTGCATCAAAACGGAATGAAATTGGTGCGCGGGGTGATCTTGCGGATGACCGCCGCCAGCAGTTTAGAAACTGCTTCGACATCTTTCAGGCTGATCAGTTCGCACGGGCTGTGCATGTGGCGCAGCGGGATGCTGATCAGTGCAGTTGCGCATCCAGCCCGGTTGAGCTGAATCGCGTTGGCATCCGTTCCGGTGCCGCGTGCTTCCGCTACAATCTGAACCGGAATCTTTTCGGTTTTCGCCGTTTTAATAATCAGGTCGAATAGTTTCGGATTGATGTTCGGTCCGCGGGTGACGACCGGCCCGCCGTCAATTTTTACCAGGCCCTCCTGCTGAACGACACTTCCAATGTTCGGATGGTCGGTGGCGAAGGTGACGTCCACCGCGATACCGACATCCGGCTCGATGCCGAAGGCGGCGGTCCGTGCGCCGCGCAGGCCGATTTCCTCCTGCACGGTGGCAACGATGTGCACTTCGCACTGTGTTTTCTCTTTGGCGAGCAGACGGCCTGCTTCGAGAATGGAAAACGCCCCGGCGCGGTCATCGAAGGCGCGTCCGACGGCGCGGTCGTTGAGCAGTTCTTCGAAGCCGTATTGAATCACCAGCGGATCGCCGATGCTGACCCACTTCTCGGTTTCTTTTTTATCCTTCGCACCGATATCGACCCAGAGGTCTTTGATCTCGGAAACCTTTTTGCGCTGTTCGGGCTCCTGCAAGTGGATGGCGATTTTGCCGATCACACCGCTGATTATTTTGCCGCCGTTGCCAATGATATGCACGCGCTGGCCCTGTGCGATCTGTGGGTCCCAGCCGCCGATCGGCGCGATCCACAGGAAGCCCTTGTCATCAATGTGGGAAATCAGGAAGCCGATCTCGTCGTAGTGGCCGGCCAGCATCACCTTTACTTTGCCGCCTTTGTTGAAGACCGCGTGTGAGTTGCCGTGCACGTCGGTTTCGACGGTGTCGGCCTGTTTTTCGGCATAGGCTTTCCAGACCGCCGCCGCGCAGTTTTCGTAGCCGGACGGACTGATCGCATTGATCATATCCTTGAGAAATGTCTTTGATGTCTTGTTCATAAGGGTTCCTTCAGTTGAAAACGCAGAGTTTTTCAAGCATTGGAACAACAAGCAAGCCCCGACAGCAACTGCGTTGCGGCACAGCGCTTCGCGATGCCAGAGCCACGTATTTCTCTAATGTTTGGAAACGAGCAGGCCGCAATGCAGTTGCCGCTTGCTCAGCTTGGGCGGCCTGATTATAGTTTCGGCTCTTTGGATGGTTCAGTTAACGGTTATGGGTTATTTGTTATCAGGAAACTGATCTGGAAGTATTTTGGGCCACTGATAACCGATAACTTGTAACGGATAACGTCGCGCGAACCGAATGGTTCTGCGCGGTTTTGGAGGAAATGATGTCAGACGCAAATCATATGGATGTTTCGTACGTTGCCAATCTCGCGCGGATTGAGCTGACGGATGAGGAAACAACGCTTTTTCAGGGGCAACTCGATCAGGTGCTCGACTATGTCGAACAGCTCGGCGAGCTCGATGTATCGAATGTGGAGCCGACCGCGCACGCTGTGCCGCTGGTCAACGTGTTGCGTGCCGACGAACCGGGCGTTTCGCTCGATAACGACACCGTCACCGCCAACGCTCCCGCCAGCCGCAACGGGCAGATTCTTGTCCCCAAAATAAATGAACAGTTTTGACGAACCACTAATCTTCACCGCTACATTATGAATGGAAGAAGAAAGGCCCACGAATCACACGAATAGTCACGAATGAAGAATAGTAATTGAAATAATTCGAGAAGATTCGTGTGATTCGTGGGAAGAAAGACCATGGGAAGTTTAAATACAAAAACGATTTCTGAACTAAGCGACATGCTGACCGCAGGGGAATGTACCTCGGTTGATATTGTAAACGATGTGCTGGCCGCGATTGATGCTCGCGACGGACAGATTTTAGCCCCCAAAATCAACGAGCAGTTTTAGAGGAACCACTAATCTTCACCGCTACATTATGAATGGAAGAAGAAAGGCCCACGAATCACACGAATAGTCACGAATGAAGAATAGTAATTGAAATAATTCGAGAAGATTCGTGTGATTCGTGGGAAGAAAGACCATGGGAAGTTTAAATACAAAAACGATTTCTGAACTCTCTGCGATGCTGGAGCAGGGGGAATGCACCTCGGTCGACATTGTCAACGACGTGTTGACTGCCATTGATGAGCGCGACGGGCAAGTTGGCGCCTACCTGACGCTCAACCGCGAAGAAGCGCTCGAGCAGGCCAAAGCCGCTGATGAAGCGCGCGCCGCCGGTAAAAACGGATCCCTACTAGGGGTTCCGATTGCGATCAAGGATCTGCTCAATGTAAAGGGCCAGCCCTGCACCTGCGCCTCCAAAATCCTCGAAGGCTACGCCGCGCCCTACGACGCCACTGTCATCACCAAGTTGCGCGAAGCAGGGGCCATTCTGCTCGGTCGCGTCAACATGGATGAATTTGCCATGGGGTCGAGTACCGAAAATTCCGCGCTCGGCAAAACGTCCAATCCGTGGAACTCCGACCATGTGCCCGGCGGCTCCTCGGGCGGCTCGGCCGCCTGCGTCGCCGCCGACGAAGCGATTGCGTCGCTCGGCTCCGATACCGGCGGATCGATCCGTCAGCCCGCTGCCTTCTGCGGATGTGTCGGCCTCAAACCCACCTACGGCATGGTTTCGCGCTACGGCCTGACCGCTTTCGCCTCATCACTCGACCAGATCGGCCCGCTGACCAAAACGGTCAAGGATTCTGCCATCCTGCTCGAAACGATTGCCGGGCACGATGCCAAGGATTCGACATCCATCGACCGGCCGGTGCCGGCTTTCTCGGGGATGCTCAATGATACGCATCGCTTAGAAGGCATGAAGATCGGTTTGCCGAAAGAATACTTTGTCGACGGCATGGACCCCGAGGTGGAAAAAGCGGTGCGCGACGCGGTTGAGCACTGCAAAAGCCTCGGCGCGGAAGTGGTTGATGTCAGCCTGCCGAATGCGAAATACGCGATTGCGGTTTATTACATCATCGCCACCGCCGAAGCTTCCGCCAATCTGGCGCGTTTCGACGGCATCCGCTACGGCATGCGGCTCGACGGAAAGAATCCGATTGAGCTCTACGGAAAAACCCGCGCCGCCGGATTCGGCTCCGAAGTGAAGCGTCGCATCATTCTCGGCACTTATGTGCTTTCCAGCGGCTACTACGACGCCTACTACTTGCGCGCCCAGAAGGTTCGCACGCTCATCCGCAACGATTTTATCGATGCCTTCAAACAGTGCGACGCCATCCTCGCGCCGGTCACACCGACACCGGCCTACAAAATCGGCGAGAAGAGCGACGACCCGCTCAAGATGTACCTCGACGATATTCTGACAACTCCGGTCAATCTAGCGGGCATCTGTGGCATGAGCATCCCGTGCGGATTTTCCTCCTCCGGCCTGCCGATCGGACTTCAGATTATCGGCGACTCCTTCAAAGAGGAAAACATTCTAAAAGTCGGTCACGCCTACGAACAGACCACTGATTGGCATAAACAGAAGCCATCTTTTTAGATTTTTTACAGAAGGAAACAAAAGGAACGGAGAGTTTTAACCACAGAGAAACCTGGCGCGACATAGCCGCACCCTAGCAGAGCGAAGCTCGCTACGGGGCAGGCAAAGAGGTTTTACAAGATGATGGACAACAAGATTATTTTCAATAGCCTAATTCTCATCGTCTTGTTGTCAATTATCTTGTGAAAATAGCCGGTGTTTAGTTGCTAAATGATGTTTCTAATCCGTGTAGATCGGTGTGAATCCATGGTTAAGATTCTCCGTGGTAAATGGAAGTAGTTATGAAATACGAAGCTTGTATCGGACTTGAGACGCATGTGATGCAGAAGACGCGGACGAAGATGTTCTGCGGCTGCAAACACGAATACGGTGCGCCGCCGAACACCAATGTCTGCCCTGTTTGCCTCGGCTATCCCGGTGCCATGCCGGTGATGAATGAACACGCCATTGAGCTGATCTGTAAAGCCGGGCTTCTGTTGGGTTGCGAAATTAATCCGCACGCCAAATGGGACCGCAAAAACTATTTTTACCCCGACATGTCCAAAAACTATCAGATCACCCAGGCCGACGAGCCGATCTGTATCGGCGGGCAGGTTCCGGTTGAAGTGAACGGTGAACTGAAAATCTTCACCCTCGAACGGATTCATCAGGAAGAAAATGCCGCCAAAAACACCCATGTGTCCGGCGCCAGTCTGATCGACTACAATCGCGCCGGCACCGCGCTGATGGAAATTGTTTCCAATCCCTGCATGCACTCGGCCGACGACGCGTTTGCCTACATTCACACCATCAAGCTGATCATGGAGTACGGCGGCATTTCCAATTGCGATATGGAAAAAGGTCAGATGCGCTCCGACGTCAACATTAGCGTCCGTCCTGTTGGGCAATCAACACTCGGCGAAAAGGTTGAGATCAAAAACATGAACTCGCCCAGTTTCATCGTCGAAGCCATCCACTATGAAATCGACCGCCAGATCGAACTGATCGAAAGCGGCGGCGAAGTGGTGCAGGAGACGCGTGGCTACGATCCCGACCGCGGCGAAACCTTCACCCAGCGCACCAAAGAAAACGCGCACGACTACCGCTATTTTCCTGAGCCCGACCTCATGCCCGTCGAAATTTCCGCCGAGCAGGTTGCGCGGTGGAAGTCCGAACTGCCCGAACTGCCGGCCCAGCGCCGCGAGCGATACGTCAGCGAACTTGGCCTGCCCGAATACGACACCAAGGTGCTCACGGCCGACAAAATAATCTCCGATTATTTTGATCAAACTTGTCAGAATACTGACCAGTTTAAGTTGGTGGCCAACTATCTAATGGGAAAAATTGCGAGCCTGTCCTCAGAAAAAGGCATCTGTGTTGTTGAGAGTAAACTTACTGCGGAAAAGCTGGCACAGGTAGCCGGTTTGGTGGCGGGGAAAACCATCAGTTCCAGTGCGGCCAACGATTTGATCGAAATCCTCTTCAATGAAGGCGGCGATCCCAAGGTCCTTGTTGAGGAAAAGGGCATGGCGCAGGTGTCTGACGACTCTGCTCTCGAGCAGTGGGCCGACGAAGCCATCGCTGGCAACGACAAAGCCGTCGCCGACTACAAAGCCGGCAACGGCGCCTCCATTAATGCGCTGATGGGTTCGGTTATGAAAGCCAGTCGCGGGAAAGCCAATCCCCCCGCCGTCATCGCCATGCTCAAACAGAAGCTGGGATAAGAGGGCACTAAGGCACAAATCCGCCAGCAGGAACGGCCCATATTGGTTTGATGTGTTGAATTATTTTGGTACATTTATTTTATGAAAAGCTTTGAACGTCAAGGGTTCACGTTAGTCGAGATTATGATCGTTGTGGCTATTATTGGATTGTTAACTGCGTTCGGGATTCCATTGATACTCAATGCATTCAATCATTCTCGGAAACAGGCCCAGTCAAGAAATGTTGCTGAGGTGGAAAAGGCAAAAGGGGTTTTGACTCTGCCAGCGGCAGTGAAGATTCCCGGCGCAATGGGGCTTGAGAACGTGTCGATGGTTATCCATGAAAATCCCGAGGCGCTGAGCAATTTGTGTGAGGCGTTGCGCATTGACAGCCCGGATAGACTGAGCATTGCTGGCCGCGCGATTTCTATTGGCTCTCTGAGCGACAAAGCTTCTTATTAAACAGTCGCTGATGTGTCAGGCTTTGTTTTAAAGGGACAGGGCGTGTTTGTTCGCTATTTTTACAAACAGTGGAAGAGGGCTGAGCCTTCACTCAATTATTTTCCCAACCACTGGAAAAATTGAGATCAAAAGTTCCAATGTTCGGAAAAAATGGGGTAGAGTTTTTACAATGTTTGGAACTCATGGCATGAGGGCACATGTTTAACGGAGAAGGCACAGAGCGGATCGGGGTGTTCGGCGGGTCGTTTGATCCGGTGCATATTGGGCATCTGATTATCGCGCAGGATGCGGTGGAGCAGCTGGAGCTCGACCGGCTGATTTTTGTACCAGCGGCGGTTTCGCCACATAAGCAGTACTGCCAGCCGGTGGAAGGACGGCATCGCCTCAAGATGCTTGAGCTGGCGACGGAGAGTTGTGTGCGCTTTGAGGTGTCCGATCTGGAGCTAGCGCGCGGAGGGGTTTCGTACACGTCCGACACCATTCAGCATGTGCAGGCCGATCACCCCAGCGCGAAGCTTTTCTTTATTGTGGGGCTCGATTCGCTCGCCGACCTGCATTTGTGGCGGAATGCTGATGAATTGCTCGAATGCTGCACGGTGGTACCGTTCGGGCGGGGCGGTGAAGACCCCGAGGAGGTCGCGGCAAAGAGTGGACTTTCCAATGTTTGGAAAACCAAACTGCTCGACCGTTTGATCCAGATTCATGAGATTGAGGTGTCGGCCTCCGAGATTCGAATGAGGATTGCGGAGGGGCTGAGCATTCAAACCCTTGTGCCGCCCGAGGTCGAAATGTATATTGCAGAATACAATTTATATGCGTAAGCATTCTTAATCTTGCTCGTGCTCATAATCGTAATCAGATTTGGGTCGAGGAACGATTAGGAGTAAGAGAAAGATTAGGATTATGACAATGAATGAACAACTTCCCGAATTTTTGACGAAAGCCGTTGAGTTTTTAGATGCCCGCAAGGCGGAGAACATTACGGTTCTCGATCTGCGCGAAGTGGCGAATATCGCTGATTATTTTGTGGTCGCCACCGCCGCCAACGCTCCGCACCTGAAGGCGTTGGCCGACGGCATGCAGCGGCTTTGCAAAGACAACCACTACCGCGAGTCGCGCCACGCTGGCGACGGCAACAGCGGGTGGGTGATTGCCGATTACGACGGCGTGATGATCCATGCGTTCAGTTTTGAGATGCGCAACCTGTATGACCTCGAAAAATTGTGGAAAGACGCCACGCGGATTCAGCTGTGAAATCCTATCGCAAAGAGCTGTGGTTTAAGGCGCCGAAACGCCGTCAGATCATCCACATCACCCCCGAAATCGAAGAATGTCTACGCGAGTCGGGCATTCAAGAGGGGCTGTGTCTGGTGAATGCGATGCATATCACCGCCTCCGTTTTTATCAATGATAATGAGAGCGGATTGCACAGCGACTATGAGCGCTGGCTCGAGAAGCTGGCTCCGGAAAAACCGCACAGTCAGTACGCCCACAACGGATTTGAAGATAATGCCGATGCCCACATGAAGCGGCAGATCATGGGGCGCGAGGTCGTCTGTGCCATTACGGAGGGCAAGCTCGATTTCGGACCGTGGGAGGCGATCTTCTACTATGAGCTCGATGGCATGCGCGACAAACGCGTGCTCGTGAAGATTATCGGTGACTAGTGTTCACTAATCTTCACGAATCGGTCACTAATCCGGAGTTTCTAAATTAGTGTTCATTCGTGTGAATTAGTGGTTAAACTCTTCTCCCTATGAACCGCATCGCCAAAGTCGCCGTCGACCTCTCGTTGGACCGGGAGTTTGACTATCTGATTCCGGACGAGCTGATTTCGAAGGTTGAAATCGGCTCGCGTGTAGAGGTTCCGTTTGGAAAGCGTCAGGTCAATGGCTTTGTGGTTGGGTTGGCAGAGGAATCTGATTTCGAAAAACTTAAGCCGATCAGCAACGTGTTGGGCGAAACGTCACTGATTACCGAGCCGGTGATGGAACTGGCGCGCTGGATGTCTTCCTATTATCTCGCCCCGTTCGAGAACTGCGTGCGCTCTGTGCTGCCTGCGGTTGTGCGCCGGAAGGCGAGCGGCGAAAAGAAGCAGTTGATGGTTTCGTTGAATAAGGTGGCAGCGGCATCCTTGCCGCGTTTGAATGACTTTGATTCAGCTCAGTCAGTTTCTCAGTTGCCGGGTGGAAACCTTCCGCACTGGCGTCAGGATGGCACCACTTATTTTGTAACGTTCCGGCTCGCGGACTCCCTGCCGAAGGCAAAGCTGAAGCAATGGCAGCAAGATCGGGATTTTTGGTTGGAGGAAAATCCGAAGCCTGTGGAACGCGACGAGGGCGTCGCGTCTACGAATAGAGAAGACGATGGCAGTGTAGACGCGACGCCCTCGTCGCGTTTGAGTGAGTGGCAGCGGGAGTATCGCTCCCGTTTTACAAAAAAGTTTGAGGAGTGGCTAGATGCAGGAAGTGGTAGTTGCCTGCTGGATAATCCTGAACATCGTCAGCCGTTGGCTAATACACTTCATAAAAAGAACGGGAAGCAGTACTGGTTGGAAGGCTATGTCATCATGCCGAACCACGTTCATGTTCTCGTAACTCCACTTGGGGATGCTGATCTTTCTGCAATTGTGCAAAGTTGGAAATCGATATCTGCTCGTAAAATCAACGAGCTACGAGGCAGCAAGGGTTCTGTTTGGCAGAAGGAATCGTTTGATCATATTGTCCGAAGTGCAGAGAGTTTATCTAAGTTTCAGCAATACCTAGAGGACAACCCGAAGTCGTTAGATTCAAAAGCCTTTGATCTGGTGCTAACGCGACGAGGGCGTCGCGTCTACGATGAAAACAACGGGGACGTCGCGCAACCATTAACTCCCAAACAGCAGGCCGTTATTGATGCCTTGAAAAAATCATCTCCCGTGCTCCTTTCGGAGCTGACGGTTTTGGCGGACGTGTCCGCCGCAACCGTTAAAACTCTCGAAAAAAAGGGTCTCGTAACCATTTCGAAGGAGTCGATTTATCGCGATCCGCACGAGGGTGTCGAAATTCTGAAAACCGCGCCACTGACGCTGATGTCGCAGCAGGCGGTGGCTCTCGAAAAGGTGATTGCGGCGATGGATGCTGAAAAATCGGAGACGGTTTTGCTGCACGGGGTGACCGGATCGGGCAAGACAGAGGTCTATCTGCAGGCGATCGCCCATGCGCTGGAGCAGGGCAAGGGAGCCATTGTGCTGGTTCCTGAAATCGCGCTGACGCCACAGACGGTTGACCGTTTTCGCGCGCGCTTTGCCGATCAACCGGAGCGGGTGGCTGTTCTGCACAGCTCGCTGTCCGACGGTGAGCGTTATGACGAGTGGCATCGCATCCGCTCGGGCGAGGCGGTGATTGTGATCGGCGCGCGCTCGGCACTGTTCGCGCCGGTGGCGAATCTCGGCCTGATCGTGGTGGATGAGGAACATGAACCGACCTACAAGCAGGACGAAACACCGCGCTACAGCGCGCGCGACGCGGCGGTAATGCGCGGTCACCGCGAAAACTGCGCCGTGGTGCTCGGTTCGGCGACGCCCGCGCTGGAGAGCTACTGCAATGCGAAGAGCGGCAAATACACCTATGTGGATATGCCGTCGCGTGTGGACGATCGCAAAATGCCGGAGATCCGAGTGGTCGACATGCGTTTGGAAGGCCAGCGCGACGGTAAACACGGGCTGTTTTCCAAAGAACTGGTGTATGAAATCCATGCCCGGCTTGACCGCGCCGAGCAGACGATGATTTTCTTGAACCGCCGCGGCTTTTCCGCGTCGCTGGTCTGTCCGGATTGCGGCTATGTGAGCGAGTGTGAGCATTGCAGCGTGAAGTTGACCTATCACAAAGCGCGCAATCGACTGATTTGTCATACGTGCGGTGATGAACGCGTCGCGCCAGATCGCTGTCCGGAATGCGGGTCGAAGGAATTTAAATATTCCGGGGCCGGCACCGAAAAGATCGAAGAGGTGATGGCGAAGCTGTTCCCGAAAGCGAACATCGCCCGTATGGATTCGGACACCATGCGCAAGAAAAACGCGCACCGCGAACTGCTGGCCAAATTCCGGCTCGGAAAAATCGATATTTTGATTGGGACACAGATGATTGCCAAGGGACTGGATTTTCCGAATGTGACGTTGGTGGGGGTGGTCAACCCCGATCACGCGCTGCATATGGCGGATTTCCGCGCGGGCGAGCGGGTGTTTCAACTGCTGACGCAGGTATCGGGCCGCGCGGGCCGCGGGCAGGTGGAGGGCGAGGTGCTGGTGCAAACCTATACGCCGCACCATCCCGCTATTCAGTTTGCCCGTCGCATGGATTTTGAGGGTTTCTGCGATCAAGAACTGGCCTTTCGCAAAGAGTTGCATTATCCCCCGTTTGCTCATTTGACCTGCATTACCCTGCGCGGTAAACAGGAATCGCTGGTGGAGAAAACCGGAGAGACGCTTTTCCACTGTTTAGAACAATGTGTGCCGGATGCGGTGATGCTGTCGCCCCTGGTGCCCGCCCCGATCAGTCGCGCGCGCGGAGAGTATCGCTATCAGATTCTAATGCGTGCGGAGAAAACCGGCGCAATGACCCGCGCCATCCGCCGTTCGGTTGCCGCCATCAAGAAATGGCCCAAAGGGGTTAAATGCACCATCGACGTAGATGCGATGTCTTTGTTGTAGGGGAATATTGGAGTAGGGGAGTAATGGAGTTTTGGAAGGATGAAGCCTTATTCCATTTTTCCAACATTCCAAATCAAATTCACAAGGCGACCTGATTCCCGCGGTCTAATTTCGATTCACCCATTAACCGCTGTTATCCTGTTAACAATCTGCTGTTTGCGCGAAGATCAGGCCGAGGCAGTCGAGGTGCAGGTAGAGTTTGCGGCCCACCCAGGCGTCGGTGGCGGCGTAGGTTTGTTGGGACGAGGTCAGTTCGTTTTTCGCCCAGTTTGAAACTTGCTCCTTTTTGGAAATGCGGAATCCCAGCAGCAGGGCGCCCATGCTGCGCAGACCGAGATTTTTGATCCCCGCCTTTTTTGCACAGTCGGCTAGCTCGACAAATCCGGCGGGTTCAAAGTTGGCCAGTTGCCGCAGCTCCTTTAAATCATCGCGGATGGAAACGCCGGATTTAATGATTTTTTTATTGGCCAGAATTTTTTGGAGTTTTTTAGTGAACCCGGTTTGTTTGAGCTGAAAGAGGTAGACTTCGTTTTCGGTCGCCAGCTGAAGCAGGGAAGGCAGGTAGCTTTCGCCGCGCCGGAAGGCGGGGCGGGTTTCGGTATCGAAACCGAGCAGTTTTTCTTTTTTGAGTTTTTTCGCGACTCGGTCCGCTTCGTCCGGCGTGTGGATGAGGTGAATGGGCCCTTCATAGCGCCCCATCGGCAACTCATTGATTTCCGCTTTGGTAATGTAAATTTTTTCCAGAGGTGCTGTCATTGGGATTAGGTTTCGCGGCGGAGGCGCGCGGGAAGAATTTTGAGCTGTTCGCGGTATTTGGCGACGGTGCGGCGGGCAATATCGATTCCCTGCGCAGAGAGTTCATCACCAATTTTCTGGTCGGAGAGCGGTTTTTTTTTATCTTCCGCACGGACGATTTCTGCCAGCGTGTTCTTAATGGCGGCGTTGGAAATGATGCTTCCGTCCGCTTGCGCAACCCCGGTGGTGAAGAAATATTTAAATCCCAACACGCCGCGCGGGGTGGACATATATTTTCCGTTGCAGGCGCGGCTGATGGTGGTTTCGTGAACTTTGAGGACATCGGCCACCTGCTTCATGGTGAGCGGCTTAAGGCCGCTGATTCCGTTTTCGAGGAATCCCTCCTGCACGTTAACAATTTCCGTGGCAATGCGCAGAATGGTGTCTTGCCGCTGGTCGATGCTGCGGATGAAAAATTTGCTTTTGGCGATTTTTTCGCGGATGTATTTGCGGGTTTCGGCCACGGTGGTTTTGTCCTTCAGGAGCTGTAGGTAGCGCTGGCTGATGAACAGGCGCGGGTAAGGGCTTTTGTTCTGCGTGATCGTCCAGACCCCGTCACGTTTTTCGACTGCGATTTCGGGGATGACATATTCGGTTTGCTCGGCGGTGAAGTTCCGCCCAGGTTTGGGGTCGAGTTTGGCGATTGATTCGGAAAGCTCTTTTATTTTTTCGATCGGCAGGTGCATGGCTGCGGCGATTTGCTCGTACTGATGGGCGCCGAGCTTGTCGAGATGCTTTTCAACCAGCGCGGCCTCCAGCGAGTCGCCCCGGCCCTGATGGCGGAGCTGAATCAGCAGACACTCTTTTAGGGATCGCGAGCAGACACCCACGGGGTCGAACCCCTGAATGACGGTAATGATGCGCTCAAAAAGTTCTTCCGGAAACTCCGGGGTCACACCGATGATCCCGTCGAGATCAAGTCGGATGTAGCCGTCGTCATCAATGGAGCCGATGAGCACCTCGGCAATACCGCGCTCGCGGACGTCGAGTCCCGCCATCGTCAGCTGGTCGAGCAGGTGTTCCTGCAGCGATTCGGCGCTCGAGATGGAATCCATCATGAATTGATGGCGTTCATCGTCGTTGCGGGAGCGGACTTCGCGGTTGCTGCGGAAATCCCGATCCCATTCGGCCAGCTCCGTCAACTCGCCGATTTCGCGCTCCTCGCGCAGTTCCTCGCGGGCGGCCTCCTCGAAGTCGGTTACCTCCTCCACCTCCGGAGCGTCTCGCTCCAGCGTGGGATTTTGATCCATTTCGGTGCGAACCATCAATTGAAGGTCGAGAATAGGGACCTGGAGAATTTTGAGAGACTGAAGCATCTGCGGGGTGAGAGACTGCTCCATTCGCTGGTGCTGGACTAAACCTAGGGATTGTTCGGCCATATTCGATTTACAAATTCGGGTGACTATTCGACAATTGCGAATTCATGCATAGCAGGAATCATTCAAACATTCAATTGAACACTCATGAGCATTAAACTTTGTGTATTAGCCAGCGGGAGTTCCGGGAACTGCACGTTTATCGGAACGGAAACGACCCGCATTCTGATTGATGCGGGTATTTCGGCCAAAAAAACGGTGGAACGGCTGGCGGAAATCGGCGAAACCCCGGAAGCTCTTGACGCTATCTGCGTGACCCATGAGCACAGTGACCACATTTCTGGAATCCGTGTGCTTCAAAAAAAGTATGACATTCCGGTGTATGCCAATGCGGGAACGCTCGACGGGATTCGCGCGGCGCTTAAAGGTGTGGAGGTGACGTGTCGCCAATTCACTACCGGTTCGCTCTTTGAGATCGGCGACGTCCGCCTAGAACCGTTTTCGGTATCGCACGATGCGTATGAACCGGTCGGCTTTGTGATGCGGGTCGGCGGCTGTTCAATCGGACTGGCGACGGATGTTGGCATTGTGACCCATTTGCTGCGGGAAAAACTTCGATCCTGCGATGTGGTGGTGATCGAGGCGAATCACGAAGAATCGATGGTGCACGCCGCACCGCGCCCGTGGAGCCTCAAGCAGCGGATTCTGAGCAATCAGGGGCATTTATCCAACAGCGCGTCAGCTGGACTGATTGCAGACATTGCCGGAGAAGGGTTGAAACATCTTTTTCTTGCGCACCTGAGCGGAGACTGCAACAGTCCGACCCACGCGCGCCGCGCATTTGAGACGGTTCTCGTTAAGGCAGGGCATCACCACATCACGGTGCGTCTGACCGGTGCAGATCAGGTGAGTGAAATTCTGGAACTGGATTAATGGACGGTAAATCAAACGAACGGCTGGAGCAGCGGCTGCTGAAAGTGATCTCGAAGGAGACCCGGGGTAAACGCGCCTCCTGTCTGCGCGGAGTGCTGCGTAGTTTGTCTGTCATTTTCTATATTCTGGTGCAGCTGCGTCTTTGGCTGCACAAACACCGCATTCTCCGGGCCCGCACACTGGGCTGTCAGGTGATCAGCGTCGGCAACGTCACTGTCGGCGGAACTGGCAAGACCCCGATTGTGGAAACCTTCGCCCGCTCGCTGACGGAAAAAGGCCGCAAGGTCGCCATTTTGAGCCGCGGGTATAAGAGTCGCAAGACTCCGCTGTGGGAAAAGATTTTGAAAAAGGAGGAGCGGCTTCCGCGTGTGGTTTCGGACGGCAACCGCCTGCTGCTTAATTCCGATTTGGCCGGCGACGAGCCCTATATGCTGGCGTCCAACCTGTCCGACGTCTCTGTGCTGGTGGATAAAGACCGCGTTAAAGCCGGCAAATACGCCATTCGCAAACTAGGTTGCGACACGCTGGTGCTCGACGACGGGTTCCAATACCTTAAGTTGGAAAACCGGCTCGATATCGTGCTGGTCGACTACACCAACCCCTTCGGCTACGGCAATGTGTTGCCGCGCGGACTGCTGCGCGAGCCGGCGCGCAACATCAAGCGGGCGGGCTTTATCTTTATCACCAAATGCCCGCCGGAGGGCGCGCCGGAACTCAAAGCCAAACTGCGCGAGTTCAACCCGCACGCCGAAATTTCCGAATGTCGCCACACCTCCAAATATCTGCAGAACGTTTATACTCGGGAACGAATGGACCTCGACGCGCTTCGCGGCAAAAAAGTCTCTGCCATTTCCGGCATCGCCGTGCCGGAGAGTTTCGAAAGCGGTCTGCGCAAACTGGGCGCAGAGATTGTCCACAGCGCGCAGTACGCTGACCATCACCGCTATACCCAGCAGGAAATCATTGAAACCATCAATCAGGCGGTCGAAGCCGGTGCTGAGATGATTCTGACCACCGAAAAAGACGCCGTGCGCTTTCCGCTTATCGAACGGTACGACCTGCCGATCATTTATCTGCGGGTGGAGATCGAAATGCTTTCCGGCTCTGAGGCGTTCAATGACTGGATCGACCGAATCTGCTTCCGATGAAATCTGAGCTGCCAGAAAAAGTGCTAGTGATCGCCCCCGAGGGGCTTGGGGACGCGGTGCTGAGTCTACCCGGTCTGCAGATTTTCCGGCAGGAGCATCCGGATGTGGAAATCACTGTGTTGGCCGAAGCGGCGCTTGAACCCTTCTGGCGGATGTGTCCGGCGATTCATTTTTTCCAACTTTTGGAGAAAAACCGTCCAATGCTTCGAAAGCTCAAGCGGGAGCACTACGACCGGGTCTATATTCTGCGCGACGATTTTCGCGCCGCGCTGATTGCGTGGCGCGCCGGCATTGCACGCCGGACCGGCTTCCGCGGCCACTGGCGCCGCCTGTTGCTCACCGAGATCGTTCACCGTCCCGAAGGGCACCGGCAGTTCGAGTTTATGAATATTCTTGGCGTGCAGGGCGAGCCGCCCGCTCCGCAGATCGCGGTGCCGCACAAAAGCTTCCAGACATTGGAAAGAAAACTCATCCATTTTCCAAACATTGGGAAAAACCGGGCTGTAATTTTCCAGGCATTGGAAGAGGAGCGTCCGCTGGACGCGCGCCCTGTGATTACGCTGATGCCGGGTGGTCCGGCAGAGCGCTGGCCGGCGGCGCATTTCGGGTTGCTGGCCAAAAATCTGATTTCCTCGTTGAAGGCGGTGGTGCTGCTGGCTGGCGATTGTGACGATATGGAGCTCTGCACAGAGGTCGCACAGGCGGCCGGACCGGATGCAATCAATCTGGCGGGGCAGATTACGCTACCCGAGTGGGCGGCACTCCTGACGGTGAGTGACTGCGCAGTCTGCAATGCCGGCGACGGTATGCAGCTGGTTGCTGCGGCAGGTAGGCCGGTGCTGCCGGTTTACGGGCTGAACAATCCGAAAAAGCACGCCCCGTTGGGGAAATACACACGCTTTGATGAGAAAAAGGCCCCGGCCAACGAGCCGGAGTTTGAAGAGGTGACCCGCACGCTGACAGCGGTTACGACGGATATGGCGTACGGTGCAGTTGCGAAGCTGTTGGCAACGTGACGTACCCGTCCGCATAATAAAGGGGATGGCTGGGTGACCTTGACTGCCGACGACAAACGTTCCGTTGGCAAAAGATACCTGCGTTGCAAGAAAAAGAGCCGGAGTCTGAGAAGGTGACCCGCACGCTGAGTGTGTGGATAACGGACATCTCTTTTGTCGTGCAATTTTTCGAGTTGGTGAGTAAGAGTACACTTCTGTTTTAATTTCTGTTTAGGAGAGGACGCCATGAGTTTTTCGGATGTTAGAATTGGGATTATTGGCTTGGGATACGTCGGTTTGCCGCTGGCGGTTGAGTTTGGAAAGCAATATCCGACCGTCGGATTCGATGTGAATCAGAGTCGTGTTGATGAACTGAAATCCGGTCATGACGCGACTTTTGAATCATCCCCCGAAGAAATTGCATCCGCTTCGGCTTTAACGGTTTCAACGAATTTTACCGATTTGAACGGTTGCAATGTCTACATCGTAACCGTACCTACCCCGGTCGATCATTCTAAGCGTCCCGATCTGAGCCCACTCATAAAGGCTAGCGAAACCATTGGTAAGGTGATCTCTAAAGGCGATGTGGTCATTTATGAGTCCACCGTGTACCCGGGGGCGACAGAAGAGGATTGCATTCCAGTCATCGAGCGAGTGAGTGGGCTGAAATTTAACGAGGATTTTTTTGCAGGCTACAGCCCCGAACGGATCAATCCCGGCGACAAGCAGCGGCGCTTAACCAATATTGTCAAAATTACCTCTGGATCAACCCCAGAGACCGCCGATTTTGTCGATAGTCTCTATCGCAGCATTCTCGAGGTTGAAACGCATAAAGCCTCTTCCATCAAGGTGGCTGAAGCCGCCAAAGTGATCGAAAACACGCAACGCGATGTCAACATTGCGATGGTCAATGAGCTAGCCAAGATTTTTAGTCATATGGGCATTGATACGTTAGAGGTGTTGGAAGCCGCAGGAACCAAGTGGAACTTTTTACCGTTCCGTCCCGGCTTGGTCGGCGGGCATTGCATCGGTGTGGACCCCTATTACTTAACCTTTAAGGCCGAGGCGGTTGGCTATCACCCGGAAATGATTCTTGCCGAGCGACGGGTCAACGACAGCATGGGCGGGTTTATTGTCGATCAGGTCGTCAAGCTGATGCTCAAAAAGAGAATTCATGTTGTGGATTCAAACATTTTGGTGTTGGGAATTACCTTTAAAGAAAACTGTCCGGATGTTCGTAATACCCGTGTAACCGATATTGTAAAAGGACTGAAGGGTTATGGTGCGAACGTTGTCGTTTGTGACTCCTGGGCCGATCCGGCTGAAGTGCAGCGGAAATACGATATTGAGCTGATCTCCGATCTCGGATCTCTGACCTCCGGCATCTATGATGCCGTCGTGTTGGCTGTCGCCCATAATGAATTCAAACAAATGACCATCGAGGAGCTCCGCGCCCTGCGAGCCGAAAACAGTGTCGTGTACGACATCAAGAGTGTTCTTCCGGTCTCCGAGATCGACGGGCGTTTGTAGATTTTTTAAGCGTTTTTTAGCAAGATAGTTGTATTTTTTACAACTATCTTGTTTTAAATGAGCATAAAAATGGGTAGGTCGGAGCCGATTAGTCGCTGCGGAAGAGATGGGCAGACAGGAATGTCCGCCCCACAGGTTTTCAAGTTTTGGAAATTGGATACGAACCTCCGACTCCTGTTTTCCGTTCTCCCTAGCCTGTAGAATCAGCATAGCGTATTCCACGGGGCCCATCATTCTCTCTCAATTTTGTGGGTTTTTGTGCCTTCTTATGGCAAAAAACCTTTCTTTATAGGACCTCGGATAAATATAGGTAGGCATGGACAGGAAAACGCAAAGATTTTTCGGGCAGGGAGGCAGGATTACGATTCTGTTTGCTCTATTGATCGGGGCACCCTTTCTCGGGACTTTTTTCGGGTGGGACTTTTATCCGCCGGAGGATGAAAACCGTCGCATGGCGGAGCGTCCGAATTTTCAGTCGCTGCCGCTGGCGGCCTGGCCGGAGAAAACCGAAGCGTACTATAAGGATCATTTTGGCTTCAGAAACACCTTAATTCGCCGGCATCGCACGCTGATGGATGATGTATTTGACCGACAGTCGGATCGCGCACTGGAGGGGCTCAATGGGTGGTTGTTCCTGAAGGATAACGGAAATATTTCTGACTTTCGTGGTCTCCGAAAACTTTCTACCGAGAAGATGGAGGAGCTTCGCATCAGTTTTGAGGGACGGCAACGGTGGCTTGAACAGCAGGGAGTTCAGTATCTGTTCGTCATTTCGCCGAACAAGCCGGTAGTTTATCCTGAATTTTTGCCGGAAAATATCCAGTCGGATCGTGGCATGGACGGTATCGTGCAGTGGGAAGCCTACCTTGCAGAGCAGTCTTCTGTGCTGAATATTTTGGATTTGCGAGATACGTTGTCTGCCAACAAGGCAGATGGTGTGCTCTATTTTTCCAATGATACGCACTGGTCATACCTTGGAAGTTATTTTGGCTACTGCGGGGTGATTCGCCGGTTGGCGGAAGTTTTCCAAGGCTTGGAACCTCTGCCGCTTGAATACTGTAGTCAGATCGAGTCTAAATGGACCGGGGATCTGGTTGCGATGATCGGAGGATGTCGTGAGTCTGAGATCCCTTGTGTTGAGATTTTTCCTGATGATGCGTATACGAATCAATGTCAGGTTGTTTCGCGTCAGGAGGTAGATTCACTTAGCTTGCCGGATGAAATCAGTGAGGCTTGTGTGGTGAGGAATCCTGCGGGGACAGGGCGGGTGGTGATTTTCCACGATTCGTTTGGAGGACAGGGGTGGTATCGTTTTTTCCCGATCCATTTCGAAGAGACTGTTTTTATTCCGGTGTGGCGACTAACAGCGGATCAGTTGCGTTATGTGATTGATGTGTTTAAGCCGGATGTGATCATTAATGAACAGATTCACCGGAATGTCCTGTATAAACGGCAACCGGTTTTTGACGAATGGCGGGAAGCGTTGGATAGGGCCGAGTAATGGTTTTCAGTTCGATAACATTTTTGTTTTTGTTCTTGCCGGTTGTGTTAGTGATTTACCACTTACTGTTCCTCCCGGTGTCTCTTAAACACAAGCAATCAGCCGTGTTTCGGCATCTGGCTAATCTATTTCTTCTGTGTGTTAGCCTGATCTTTTATTTTTGGGGTGAGGCATGGTTGGTATGGATCGTGATCGCCTCAACTTTCGTCGACTTTTTCTGTGGGCTGCTCATTTCCGGCGCACTTCATAAAGGCCGCATTGAGATGCTGGAAGAGAGTGCGCCGCGCACGAGGGTTCAACGTGTCGGATTGATTATTTCAGTGACCTCGAACTTGTTGTTTCTCGGGTTCTTTAAATATTTCAACTTCGGAGTCGATAGCTTTAACGCATTGGTGCCGGAGGCATTGCGATTGACCGATATGATGAGAATCACACTGCCGCTCGGGATCAGTTTCTACACCTTCCAGTCGATGAGCTACACAATTGATGTCTATCGGGGGCATGTGAAGGCCACACGCAATCTGATTGATTTCGCCTGCTTTGTCACCTTGTTCCCTCAGTTGGTGGCTGGACCGATCGTCCGCTATTGCGACATTGCCTACCAACTGGTGCACCGAAAGATGACCAGTCAGCTTTTTGCCTCTGGAGTCACCCGGTTTGTACTGGGACTGGGAAAAAAGGTGTTGATTGCCAATACGGTTGCACGGGCCGCTGACAACATTTTTGCGCTTTCCCCTGATCAGCTAACGAGCCCGCAAGCGTGGGTTGCAACGATCTGCTACACAATTCAGATCTATTATGACTTTTCCGGATATAGCGACATGGCAATCGGGCTGGGGCGCATGTTCGGTTTTGAGTTTCTTGAAAATTTCAACTACCCCTACATTTCACGTTCTATTCAGGAATTCTGGCGGCGCTGGCATATATCTCTTTCCACTTGGTTCCGAGATTATCTCTATATTCCTTTGGGTGGGAATAAAAAGGGTGAGGGCCGGACCTATTTCAACCTGATAACAGTTTTTTTCCTGTGTGGACTGTGGCACGGCGCCAACTGGGCCTATGTGACGTGGGGCCTCTACCACGGGCTGTTTCTTGTGCTCGAGCGGATGGGACTACGCCGTCTGGTTGAGCGTCTGCCTCGAGTTCTGCAACATGTTTATACTCTGCTGATTGTTATGGTCGGATGGGTACTCTTTGCAACCGAATCGTTTTCGCAATCCATTATAATTTTAAAATCCATGGCGGGATTTGCTCCGGCGACAGCTAGCTCCCTGATGCTGCAGGATTGGCTGTCCCGCGATGTGATTACTGCGATCCTGTACGGTGCGATCTTCTCTGCCCCCGTCCTTGTGCAGGTGCGGGCATGGGTGCGCCGCATTGCGGCGCATCGCCCGGTCTGCGCCGGTGGGTACGAGCTTTTGAAAGGAGTTGCGCTGACGCTGATCTTCCTGCTCTGCTCCATGTCGCTCGCTTCCGGAACATACAACCCGTTTATCTACTTCCGGTTTTAAGCACCTTCTATCTCTCGGACAAATCTTGAAAGGTGAAGCTCACATTGCATCGGTCGTTCTGTAGCCGCGCGCGTTGAGTGCGGCCGCCTTCAACGTTATCGCCCCGCTCATGCGGGGAGGGATCTATCCGGTTTAAGTTTTACCCCACAACCCGCGCTTCGCGCGGGTTCACGCCTTGCTTTTCCATGCCAACAAAGTAGAGTTAGCGAAGTTTTTGAGGAGAAAATATGACAGCCGCTGATCTACAGAAAAATATGCCGCCCGCGATGATTCTGTGCGGGGGACAGGGAACACGTTTGCGGGATGTAACGGAACTCTTGCCGAAACCGATGGTTCCGGTTGGTCCGCATCCGATTATTTGGCACATTATGAAAGGCTACGCCGCCTTCGGCGTGAAGCGCTTCATCCTCTGTTTAGGTTATAAGCGCGAAGCGTTTATCGATTATTTTCTCAATTATCACGCCCATGCGACTGATGTGACGGTGCGCTTGGGAAAACACAATGACCTCACCTATCATGACGGGCACGGTGAAGAAGACTGGGAGGTCACTCTGGTGGATACCGGCGACCGAACCATGACTGGCGGACGAATCGCGCGCGCCGCTAAATACCTAAAACCTGAAGATCGTGAGTTTTTTCTGACCTACGGCGATGCTGTATCGGATATTGATTTTTCGGCTCTGTTGGGCTCCCACCGGCAATCCGGGAAAACCCTGACTGTTAGCGCAGTACATCCAGCCGGTCGCTTTGGGGAACTTGGAATTGATGCGAAAGGAAAGGTGACTGGATTCCATGAAAAACCCCAGACAGAGCAAGGTTTCATCAACGGCGGATTTATGGTCGCGGATCGTTCGTTGCCGGAACGTTACTTAAGCCCCGACGGATCACTGATTTTCGAGCAGGAACCGATGCGAAAGATGCAGAAGGCGGGAGAGATGGCGGCTTATCAGCATCAAGGCTTTTGGCAGTGCATGGATAATATACGAGAACACCAATGGTTGAATGAGTTATGGGATGCTGGCAAAGCGCCGTGGGCGAGAGGCTGGAAATAATGTTCGGCGGGATTTATCAGGGTAAAAAGGTTCTGCTGACCGGGCACACTGGATTTAAAGGAAGTTGGCTGGTTTGTTGGCTTCAGCAGCTCGGCGCGGAGGTGTGCGGCTATTCCTTGCCAGCTCCAACCGACCCGGCGCACTGGAATCTGCTGAAACTGGATCTGCGTTCAGAGCTCGCGGATATCCGTGATTTCCAAACATTGGAAAAAACATTCCACGAATTTCAGCCGGAGATTGTTTTTCATCTGGCGGCGCAACCGCTGGTGAGGGCCTCTTATCGCGATCCGGTCGAAACCTGGTCAACGAACGTCATGGGAACGCTGAATGTTTTTGAAGCCTGTCGCAAAACGGAATCGGTGCGAGCGGTTGTCAATGTCACTAGCGACAAATGCTACGAAAACCGGGAGTGGGATCGAGGTTATCGCGAAAATGACGCCATGGGCGGTTACGATCCCTATAGCGCATCCAAAGGCTGCTCCGAACTGCTGACCGCATCCTATCGCAACTCGTATTTCAATAACGCCGCTTTTGGCGCCAAGCATCAGACCCTGTTGGCGAGCTGCCGGGCAGGCAATGTGATTGGCGGCGGCGACTGGGCGGAAGACCGGCTGGTGCCGGACATCATGCGTGCCGTTGCAGCAGGGAAGCCGGTGGAAATCCGCAATCCGCATGCCACCCGTCCGTGGCAGCATGTGTTGGAACCGCTGGGTGGCTATCTGCTCGTTGGACAGCGCCTTCTTGAGGGAAAGCCTGAATTTGCAAGCGGCTGGAATTTCGGGCCGGATGACGCTTCTGATCTTTCCGTCCGCGAAGTGGTCGAAAACATTAAGCTACACTGGGATCGGATCGAAACTCGTCTCGCGCAAGCCGTCGATGCTCCGCACGAAGCGCATCTCCTGAAACTTGACTGCACTAAAGCGCGCAAAGAGCTTGGTTGGCGCCCGGCGTGGAACAGCGCGAAAACATTTGAACAAACGGTTGGTTGGTATCGGAAGTTTTACGAAGACGGAGCGCTGGCGACAGAAGCTGATCTGGATGCGTATGCGGCACAGTTTCAAATAGATTTAGGTGCGGCATGAAGACAAGTTTACTGACAATCTCGGGTGCTGCAGTTGTGGACGCCGAGCCTTTTATCGATTCTCGGGGGATTTTTTCCCGTTGGTTCTGTGAAAAAGAACTCGAATCGCTGCTTGGGTCGCGCCAAATCGTGAATGTGAATTTTTCGAGAACTGAAAAGGAGGGTGCGATCAGAGGAATGCATTTTCAGTATCCGCCTAAGGCAGAAATGAAGCTGATCCGGTGTCTCAACGGGAAAGTGTTTGATGTGATGGTTGATTTGCGCAAGGATTCACCGACTTTTTTACAGTGGTACGGAGAGATTTTGACACCGGAAAACATGAAGATGGTGGTTATTCCCGAAGGAGTGGCGCACGGGTTCCAAACATTGGAAGAGCAATCAGAAATGCTTTATCTTCATACAGAATTTTACTCAAAGGAACATGACTCAGGGATTCGTTATGACGATCCAGTCATTGGAATCAAGTGGCCGATTCCTGTGGTTGAAATTTCAGAGAAAGATCAAGCGTATCCTTTGCTGGATGCGGCATTTGAGGGAATTTGTATATGAAGTGCAGGCATTGTCAATCTGAGTTAAATTTGCCGTTTGTTGATTTAGGAAGTGCTCCTCCTTCGAATGCTTATTTAACCGACGCAACTTTGCATGCTCCAGAGAAATGGTTTCCGCTGCGGGTGTTGGTTTGTGAACAATGCTGGCTGGTGCAAACTGAAGATTTCACACAGGCGAATGAACTGTTTGATGCCGATTATGCTTATTTCAGCGGGTTTTCGACGAGTTGGCTGGCCCATTCAGAGCGGTATGTGAACGACATGGTGGAGCGGTTTTCGCTGAGCGAATCCAGTCATGTGGTAGAGGTGGCTGCGAACGACGGCTACCTGCTTCAATATGTCCAGGCTCGGGGAATACCGTGTACCGGTATCGAGCCGACGGCCAGCACTGCGGCAGTGGCAAGAGACAAGGGGCTTGTGATAGTCCAAAAGTTTTTTGGCACTGAATTGGCAAAAAAACTGGTAGAACAGGATGCTCAAGCTGATTTAACTGCGGCAAACAATGTCCTTGCCCATGTCCCTGACATTAATGATTTTTCCAAGGGATTCTCGATCCTGCTTAAAGCGGACGGTGTGGCAACGTTCGAGTTCCCCCATTTGTTGAATTTAATTAGGCAAAACCAGTTCGACACCATTTATCATGAGCACTTCTCTTATTTGTCGCTGACGTCAGTAAGCCGTATCTTTTCGGAGAATGGTTTGAGCGTTTTTGACGTGGAAGACCTCCCGACGCATGGGGGTAGTTTGCGTGTTTTTGCCCAGCGGAGTGATGCCGGAAAACGTCTTGTTACAGATCGTGTTCAGGACATGCTGAATCGAGAGGCGGATGCTGGACTAACGAATACGTCGGGTTATGTTGGCTTCCAGACGAAGGCCAATCAGGTGAAAGATGATTTGCTGACGTTTTTGCTGGATGCAAAAAAGCAGGGAAAAACGGTGGCGGCTTATGGCGCGGCCGCAAAAGGGAATACGCTTTTGAATTTCGCTGGCGTTCGGCCGGATTTGATTTCGTTTGTTGTCGACCGGAATCCGGCGAAGCAGAATAAATGCATGCCCGGTAGCCGGATCCCGATTGTGGAAGAGTCTGTTTTAAAAGAAACAAAGCCGGATTATGTCATCATTCTCCCTTGGAATTTAAAGGATGAAGTGACCACTCAGCTGGAATATATCCGGGAGTGGGGAGGTCAGTTTGTAGTTGCCGTTCCTCAGATGGAGGTCAGCTAGTGCATGTGGCCGTTACTGGGGCCACGGGGTTCGTTGGCCGTCATGTAGTAGCTGAACTGAGTCGACGGAATATTCGGCCGGTTATCGTGATGCATCCGGATGATCCCGGATCGCCCGCAGTCCGGGATTTAGACAAAGTAACGGTAGATTTATGTAACTTCGGGGATGCGGGTCAGCTCTACACACAAATGGGTTGTCCGGATGTGTTAATCCATCTCGCGTGGGGAGGGTTGCCGAATTACAAATCCTCTCACCATATTGAGCAGGAACTGCCGTCGCAGAAGCGGTTCCTGAGAGAAATGATTCAGTCCGGCGTATCATCAGTTGCTGTGTCAGGAACCTGTTTTGAGTATGGCATGCAGTCGGGTGAGTTGTCGGAAACAATGGAGCCCAAACCGGATAATCCGTATGGCACCGCTAAAAATGAATTGCGCAGTTATTTGGAGGAGCTTCAAACGTCTCTTTCGTTTTCATTAATGTGGGCCCGTTTCTTTTATTTGTATGGGGAAGGGCAGTCCAGTCGATCACTGTTTTCTTTGCTGAAGACGGCGGTTGAGCGGGGCGATGCAACGTTTGATATGTCCGGAGGAGAACAGGTGCGGGACTTTCTTCCGGTTGAACAGGCCGTTTCGGATTTTGTGTCACTGGCTCTGCAGCAGAAAAATGTCGGCGTTGTGAATCTTTGTTCAGGGAGCCCTGTCTCTGTTAAGAATCTTGTGGAGAAATGGTTGACGGAAAACGAGTGGCAGATTGATTTAAATCTAGGGGTTTATCCATATCCGGAATATGAGCCGATGGAGTTTTGGGGATGCGCTGATAAATCAAACCGTTTGTTGGAAAGAGCATGATGAACCAAACAGAAATTTATCGGGCAGAAGGCCTTCCGGTTTTTCAGAACTGCGTTTTTTCTGATCAAACGCTTGCTCGGAATTGTGCCAAGGGGGATCTGGTTCTTGCTCAGGACATGCAGACCGGCCTGATTTTTAATAGAGCCTTTGATCCAACCCTTGTGGAATACACCCCAGATTATCAGAATGAACAGGCTTTAAGCACATTTTTTCAGGAGCACTTGCTGGATGTTGAGGGGGTCCTCAACGAGCACTTTAGGGGAAACTCTCTCGTTGAGGTCGGTTGCGGCAAAGGAAGGTTCCTTGAACAGCTTCAGAAGGCCGGATTTGATATATGCGGATTGGATCCAGCCTATGAGGGGTGCAACCCCTTGATTCGCAAGGAATATTTCACACGAGAGCAAGGGTTAAAAGCGGACGGGGTTATTTTGCGCCATGTACTGGAGCACATTTCCAATCCTGAGGAATTCCTCGTGCAGATTCGCGAAGCGAATGGCGGGGAGGGTAAGGTGTATATTGAAGTGCCTTGTCTTGAGTGGATACGGGATCATCACGCATGGTTCGATTTATTCTATGAACATGTGAATTATTTCCGACTAAAGGACCTCCATCAGCTATTCGGCACGGTGTATGCCTCGGGGCATCTTTTTGGCGGGCAGTACCTGTATATAATTGCCGACCTGTCAACCCTTCGCACCCCGGTTCGCGATCCACTTGATATGTTTCACCTCCCCGCTGATTTTGGAGAGAGTCTTTCGGGGTGGGTTGATAGGCTCAAAGATAAAAACAAAGCCCTCCCAACGGTCGTGTGGGGCGGGTCATCTAAGGGGGTCATCTTTTCTCTGCTCATGCAGCAGGCCGGCGGCATGATCGATTTTGTTGTTGATATCAATCCCGCAAAACAGGGGAAGTATCTGCCGGCTAGTGGACTTGAGGTTCTGTCCCCATCCGCGGCAATGAGACAATTGACCTCGGGTGCAGACATAATTGTAACGAATCAAAATTACCTTTCAGAAATCAAACAGGCGACAAATAATAAATTCAACTATTGGACGGTGGACTATGAATAAATTTGAGCAGGAAACAGCGCAACGCATTGATGCGATTGCAAAGAACGACAAACTGCAATCAGCAGCCAAAAATTTTATGGAGGAATCTCTGCTGCCGCAATACTCCTATAATTTCTCATGGCTTGGCCGCCCGGTTATCCAGTATCCACAGGATATGGTGGCTATGCAGGAATTAATCTGGCAGATCAAGCCGGATTTAATTA
>Ga0307990_1000391_pt1 | contig 40373 bp, 30 predicted proteins | sample EllFjometagen129_FD_203168 | JGI IMG/M metagenome (GOLD analysis project Ga0307990, IMG submission 203168) | Marine microbial communities from Ellis Fjord, Antarctic Ocean - #129 | ecosystem: Environmental > Aquatic > Marine > Unclassified | place: Southern Ocean | collected 2014-10-08
ATTTCAAAAAATCGTAGTGAGTACTCGCTGTCATCGTTATTTGAAACCGAACCCAGAAGTACCGGTATAATTAATAATACAATTAGCAATTTATTCATTAATTTCTCCTTTTTCTAAGAACACCTAATGTTTTGCGTGTGCGGCGGAATCGGAAGATTCAGCCGTAAAAAAAACTGACCACCGTTTGAATCGCAAGATTCAAACAAAGTACACTGACTAACTCTACCGACGACACGCTTGTTAGCCACAAGTTCATTAACAAATTTCTCAAACTCGATTCTCTTAATCTTCAGGGTAACGTCTATTGATTACACCCACAATTTTTGTTTCGGTTTGGTTAAAATCATTTTCTTCAGTATCAACATAATACTCTACACCATCAATGAATCCATATATTATTCTATTAATTGTTAAATAATTAGCATTAGGACTGAAACGATATGTATCATGATAACTTGTATCTGTAAATTCGTGTAGAATCAGTAAAGAGTTAACATCAAATAGTAAAGCTGCTATTTCAGTATAAATAATACATAAATCAATATCATTATTGTACAAAAAATGATATACTCTTGAATTATCAAAGATTATTTCGTCACTATTACTATTCAATGATACTTTATGTATTTCGTATCTATAATCATAAGATATTTCATTTTGTTCTTTATGTTTAAAGCAATATATAATCTGATTATCATTTTGAAAAAAAGGGTTACTAAAAGATATGTTTTGGTTTGAACTCTCTACTTGATAATCAAATACTATACTGTTTTGATTGGTTACTAAATCTTTTATCACTAAGTGTGCATGAGTATTATCAAGACTATATGAATAGACAATTTTTTCGGTATCATTAGAAAATGATGGATCACGTTCCCAGATATCAGGAGTATTTGTTAAATTCTTAAAATCGGTTCCATCTACATTAGCAATATAGATCTCACCATCACGGTTTAGCAACATTTTGGTTTTGTCATGGGAAAAACTGAAAACTGTTCCAACACTATCAATTATCGTTCTGCGATCTGTTCCATCCGTATTCATCAGATAAACTCTACTGGCATAACTTATCAGAATTAACTCTTCATCTGGGTTATCCAAGTCAGGAACGAAAAAAGGTTCAGCTCCATCTGATTCACAAATATATTCTAAGTTTGAACCATCAATATCAATTATAGCAATCCATTCTTCCGATGTTATCTCAGTAATGTCTAAGATTCCACATGAGACGAACATGATAGTAAAACCTAAAAGGGAAAAAAGAAATCCTATCTCTTTAATAATTAGTCCTCCGAATTAATTTTTAAACTATTTGTGGCTAATGTGGTGCAGCTGCCACGATGAGCGAAGCGAATGTGGAGCTGCTTGTTATGCGATTCAATTATTCCTCACAAAACTACTAAAACTAAATAAATTAAACAGTTACAAAATAGCGTTAACTGATTTTCAATTGATGTTCGCTGAAAAATCATTTAATCGAGAACAGAAACCTGAAACTAAATAGAAAACTTTTGATTGAGCCAGTTCTTCTTTGTTGAGGTTTTCTTTTGCTTTTTCTTTCTCTGTTTTTATGTAATTTTGATAACTTAAAACCTCAAATATTTAAGATTAATTTATTGCTTGAATTATTGAATCATTTTAACTAACAATTAAATTTTAGAAACTGTTCAGATTTAATAAAACATTAAGCAAAAAAAATCAATTTTGAGAATTAATAAAAATACAAAATCGTTTTTGTCTGAAAATAGGATCAGAAATCATTAGAATTATCAGTTGCAGAATTATTCTTCGTTTCCGTTTTTGTTACAAAATTACACCATTATATGCTTTTATTGAACAACTTTTTTAAAGAAGTATTTATGTTACTTGTATTCTCTATCCAAATTCACTTATCGTTACATTCCCATCATTTCTATTTACGGTAATTTGAAAATACGCAATTTCAGGTGACCAATTGAATACCCAATTTTCATTGATTAATTCAGGTTCACCAAGAGATGAATTGTATTCTCCGTAGCACTCTTCCATAATGAAAATAGCACCGGATTTGGTTATAGGAATTACAACCGAATGGGATAATTCTACATCATAAGGTTCAGGACTCAGACCAGATACGGTTACAGTAATTATCTTCTCAACATTTGTAGAAGAAGAACAACCTGCAAGTAATATAATTATTATTGCAAGATTAATTAAAATTCTGTTTTTCATTTCTAACTCCTTATATTTTTTTAACTTCATTTCGCATAATGTATGGGCTATGCCGCGTGCCGCGCGATAAATTCAAGTTCAAACTAACCAGCTTGTTGAATCGGTACGATTCAACGCAAACTAACGATATAAATGGAACGAGGATAGCTTTGTTAGGCGATTTCCTCTTACCATTACAAACCATTATATATCTTGAATGGATTGATTAGCTTTTTCTTTTTCATTTTCTTTTTTTAAATCTTCAATTACTTTTTGAATATCATCCTTTTCAATTTTAGAAATTAAATCTTGATATTCAATAAATATACCAAGAGGAGTATCTCTGATCAAGACACCTTTATTGGATTCTTGCCAGAAGTACTCAATGTCATCGGAATCATCTTCAGAATAATAAATTTCTTTAATACTATTATTCCCATATTTCTGAGAATACATATTACTTAAATCATATTTTGCAACAATCTCTTTCGTAAATGAGGAATTCTCCATTTTTGGAAAATCGAATAAGAAAAGACCGATATTATCAAGTTTTTTGTTAAAGAAAGAACAATTTAGTAATGCTTTACATTTATAACTTTCATTATCATTTATAATGAAGAAATCAAGCTCATAACCTGAGTATTTAATTTTTTCCCCTAAATATTGAAATGAGTAAGTAACTCTATTACTAATTTTGTTTTTTCTCATTAATTTATCTAAATATTTATTGGTGGTAGATTTGGACATACCAAATTTGAAATCTAAATAAGCATTGTCTTCTCTATCTTGTTTCATCTCTTCATATTTCGAAGTACGTATTGTATCAATTATTGTAGATATAAGGTTTAGAGCAGATTTCTTAATACTATAATCAACATTTTCGATATCTTTTACTTTAACTAAAACTGAGATAGCGTCATAATAAAGACCATCTTCGATTAATCGTTTTGCTGTAACCAAATCAGTTGAACCTCTACTACAACCAATTATTATAATACAAAAAATTATCAATATTTTAACTGATGATTTCATTGTTTGCTCCTTAAATTAGTTTTGAGTATTTTTTATTAATATATTTATACCGTTCTTTTAGTGCTTCTTTAAAATTTTCTAAATATTCCTTTTCAGAATAGATGTCACTTTTATCGTTATTGCAGAAGTAACAAGCAAGAACGCAATTATGTATTGAATATTCAGCATTTAAAGGATCTTTTCTATCAATTTCCAAACTTCTTCCTCTTTTATTAAATCTTTTAGATGATATACCTAAAGGATTATTTTTTAAACCCTCATAAATAAGTTTGGTAATCTTAGATTGTTCAGTTTTACAATAATGACAAGTATTACCTTGCTTTTTCAACCAATCATAAAATTCAGAAAAATCTTTGAATTTAAAATCTTTTTTTTGCTTACTTTTTTTATTCGAATAAATCGTTTTCATTCTTCTCACTTCTAAGTAATCATCAGAAAATTGTTGCTTTATTTTGCAGTAATTAGAAGAGACAATAGAATATGAAATGTTTAACAAATCAGCAATCTCTTGATATTTTTTGCCTTCAACAAAAAACAATCTGAATAAATCTTCTTTGAATTGATTAGTCATTTTGACTCCATTTTGTATTTCGCCTAATGTTTCGAGCCTGCCACGTTCTTCTTGTTTTTCTCTCAATCTGAATGTGGAGGCTTTTGTTAGCAACAGCTTTCTCATTTCAATAGTAAGCATTTCTTCACAGCTTCAACTTTGCCGTTAACTTTCAATTTGCAAAAATAAACACCTGAACTAACTAAATTACCCTTATTGTTATCACCACTCCAATTGATTGAATGATCACCGCTATCTAGTCTATGTTGAATTAGAGTTTGAATTTTTTGCCCTTTTATATTATAAATTGAAATTTCAACATCTGAATCATTCTGAACAGAGAATTCAATTGTCGTTGATGGATTGAAAGGATTAGGAAAGTTATTCAAGGAATATTTTTGAGAGATTCCTGAAATTTCAAAACTTTCAATGCCTGTATAATAATTAGGATCATTTGTATATACAATATATTCATCATTAAAATTTTCGAATAGTATTAGTTCATCAGATGCAGTCTTGTGTATAGAGGAGGGAGATAGTGACGTGTCGTGGGAACCTACTACCTCGCCATTTAATCTATCAATTAGATTAACAGTTTCATTTGTTCTATCAAATAAAAGCAAATAATGATTGTTGTTATTATATGTAATGGTAGATGAACAAAAACCAGTAGGTAAAGGCATTTGAGTTTGCCAAAGAAGTGTAGATAAATTAGGTGAATAGCATTTTAAATATTCATCTAAGTAAATTACGCATCCATAATTTTCAAACAAATCATCATTTCTGGTTGCTAACCCGTAAATGGATGTATTACTTGAACTTGCAAAAGGCAACAAATTGTCTAAAGCTTTAAATGAAACGCTGCTTTCACCACCCCCCAAATCATCCCACCAAGAATAGTAACTTGCTCCCAAATTGCTTTGTGGATATATCAAAGTACCAATGCTATTAGAGAGAATTATATTATTTAGTGCTGAACCATTAAATTCACATCGAATCATTTTATCGTAGGAGGATCCACCACATTCTTCATTATAACTGAGTCTTGAGCCAACATAAATCTTTGATTCATCATTACTGAATATTGCTAATTTTTTAACACTACAACCAGTATGATTATTATAGGAAATACTGTTTTCTGTAATCATTGTCAAATCATTGAGCGTATATACACGGATTATTATGTCATAATTATTGACTTGGGGATATCCACCAAGCTCATATGTGATTTTTGATACAATTACTATATATCCTGTGTTACTAAATTTTAGAAGACTTATTTTCTCAAGATTTTCATCTTCATTGTCAATTTGGATTACGTCGTTCAAAATTGCTTCACCATTAATATTTATTCCCAAAATTCTAAAATCTCTTTCAATTGAATTTTTATAACAAGTGTATATTTCTTTTTGTCCATCACCATTAAAATCAAAAAGCTGAATGCTGCATAATTCATCATTGCTATTGATTTTACTGAAACTGAATTTTTCTTGATAGTAAGAATAAGCATTGCCAGTTTCGATGATATTATGTTTTGTCCGAGTTAGTTCATACTCACCGTTGCAAATTGTTAAGGATACAGAAAAGATTCCTCCATCAAGATATGTGAATTCAGGATTTTGCTCATAAGAATCAATAATCCCGTCATTCTCAAAATCCCATTCCCAGCTACCTATTTCACCCTCTGATAAATCAGTAAATTGAACTGTATATGGAACAGCTCCAAAATTTCCATCAAATGAATAATCCGGGTAAAATAGAATCGGTTCTCCTTGGTATTCGTATGCACCAATATCAATTCTTGGACTATCTCCATAGAATATCCGAGGATTTCCATCAAAATCATATACTGGTAGGTATAAACCCGTAGTATCAGAGATTCCTCTATTTATACAGGATGAAATGGGATTGAGATGATAATCATTTTCACCCATAAAGAATGGATTAAAATCAAGATTTGTATCGTAATAATTTGGATAACTAGAAAGTCCATTTTCAATATTGTTGTTTAGCAATGTATTGCTATTATATGCACCTGAAATCTGATATCCTTGATTGTACCAAACAATGTTATTTATCAATGACACATTATCATGTAAATGCACTGCACCCCTTAATCTGGAGCTGTTATTGCAAATCGTGTTATTAACTATTAGAGCATTCTCATTAGTTTCACCACTGATATTCAAAGCACCACCATGGATTGTAGCAATATTGTTTATAATAATGTTGTTGATTATTTTTGCTGATGCTTGAAATAGGGACAAAGCTCCACCGTATCTCGACTTATTGTTAACAAACAAATTATTCATAAAAACACATGAAGTATTATGTAAGTTAAATGCTCCACCTTGATCTGCATAGTTATTTCTGAAAGTCGAATTTGAAATTTTAAGTTTATCAAAATTATTTACATAGCTTCCAGCTCCATATTCAAGACTCTTTACAAATTCAATAATTGCATGTACAATTCTTGTACTATCATTAGTAGCTGGTGTTTGGTCGAAAATAAAACCACGCCAGCCACCATCAGTTGTTGCTAAATTATAAAATCCTGTTGTATCAGCGACTGTAAATCTAATGGAATCCTGTTCAGTCCCAATTGCTAATAGTCTACCTTGTACTTTAAGCTTGTAATGTTCCTGAAATTCGATCAAACAACCGGGATTAATAGTGAGAGTTTCTCCATTCGGTATTTCAATTTCACCATAAATGAGATAGGGAGAACCAGCAAAGTCCCAAGTTCCTGAAACGTTTCCTGCTGGAATAATAGTTTGGGAGATAAGTAGGATATAATTAACTAAAAATATCAATAAAATTATCAGCTTTTTCATATTTTACTCCATTTCCTTAAGCTGTTGCTAATGTTTCGAGCCTGCCACGTTCTTCTTGCTTTTCGTTCAATCTGAATGTGGAGGCTTTTGTTAGTAGCATCTTTTATCATTTTAACAATAAACATTTTTTCACTTTTTTTGTTTTACCATCCACGATAAATTGATAGAAATAAACTCCAGATGCAACCGATTTATTATTATCATCTTTGCTGTTCCAAATGATTTCGTGAATTCCTTTTTCTAAGTCTTTTTTAACTAGAGTCTTCACTTTTTGACCTTTGACATTGTAAACTGTGATATCCACTTTGCTGTCTTCAGGAATTGAGAATTTTATCAGTGTTTCTGGATTGAATGGATTAGGATAGTTTTGAGATATAATAGATTGATTCAATGAAATCATATTTAATTCGTCAGCTTCAACAAAACCGTATTCATAAGCACCAATATCTGGAGCAGGACCATAATATTCATCAGGTTGCAAATACAGAAGAACTTCGGAATTCCATTCAAAATAATCTATTCCAGCATCCACACAGGGTGAATTTTCGGGAAGGTAATAATTCCAGTTAAATAAAGGATCTTCATCGATATTACTATCTTCATAATCTAATTCGCTATCTCCAATGATTACTATATCGCTTTCTCCAAATTGAATATCAGAATAGGTAATAAGCATATATGCACTGGTATAATTTGAACCTGAAATTTGAATCTGTTCTTCACCATTATCCCATAAAATTGTATTTAGCACATACATATCTGACCATGTACACTTAATTGCACCAACTGAATTTTCCGAAGAATTATTTACTATAGTAGAGTTGAGTAAAGTTACATTTGAACTTGAAGCAGATACTCCACCAGCTCCATAACCGGAATTGAAATTATCTGATAATTCAATTCTATTAAGAGTTAAATGAGAAAGCGATGAATATATCCCAGCACCTAGACAATTTCTCACTTTAACATTAGATATGTTTACTTGTTCATTTCGCCTCGAGTAAAATCCATCATTTGTGAATTCAGCATCTAGAATTGTTTCTGATGTGGACTGTCCATTGTAAGCAACGTAGTCTGCACAAGATATTGGAAATATTTCGTTGTTAGATGTCGGGCTATAAATACCTGGAAGTAAGTTAATCGTTCTATTATTAGACTCATCTGCAATAATTTTTGCTGAAGCCATATAAATTGTTTTTAATGGGTTTTCAGGATCGTCACCTATATTTTGATCATTGCCTACAGGAGAAACATAGAGATCCGAATTAATTTGTTCAACTTTTCCATGCAGGATGTCTACTGTAAAATCAAAATCATCACCATAATGGAAACTTGATGGATTATTAACAGTAAATGTATCAACAATAACGTCAATTTGATGATAAAAGGTGCTAATATATAAATCATTCGCATATGCAGCTTGATTCAAATATATATTGCATCTATCTTCCTGATTAAACTCAATATATGTATGATCCTGACTTGATCCATCACTATGATATAATCCACCTCCGCAATAGGCATGATTGTAAAGAATATTTACGTTCTCTAAGTTAATATTCGACTCTTGACGGTTAGATATTCCACCTCCTTGAAGAGATTGATTATATTTGATTTGCGTATTTTTTAAATCACCTGATGATTTTGCAAAATGTATTCCACCACCCTTAGTGCTACTATAATTATTAATTACTTGAGTACTATCAATTACAAAATTACTATCATAGAAATATAAACCACCACCACTTTCATCAATAGCTTGATTATCAATTATTTTTGAATTGCTTAATGATAGATCAGAATTCATTATATACATCCCACCACCATCATTTGCAACGTTCTGAGATAATACAATATTATTGCATATTAAGGACGATTCATTACTATAAATTCCAGCTCCTTTTTCGCAATTGTTATTTGAAATATGAACATTTTCAATAACAGGAGAAGCATATAATGAATAAATTCCACTAAAACCATTTGATAGTTTCATATTTTTTATAAATATATTATTAGTTTGATTTAAGTAAATTACATTATTTTCATTACTGGCATTCAATTCTGTTTCTATTTCACTCATACCTTGTAGAGTTAAATAACTTAGTAGATATAATGGAAAAATTTCTCCATTTGTTTCAGAACTAAAAATTCCAGTATCTAAAAAAATCGTGCGAGGATTATCATAATTTACTTGAATTCTAATTAATGCACTATTAATTGTCTTTAAAGCATTATCCCATGATGTACCGCTATTTAAATCATTACCGTTAGGAGAAACATAAACATCAGAGGCAATTTGCTCTAATATTGAATTTTCTATGTCAAAATAAAAATTATCTATAGGGAAAGCATAGTATTCTGTTGGTTCAATTACTGTGAAAGTATCTATAATGGCAATAATAAGTACATTGGAATATAAATCATTTCCATAAATAGAAGAATTTGAGTAAATACTACTTTTATTAACGAAATCAAAATCAATATTTGCATCATTGCAATATATTCCTCCACCATATTGTTGTGATGTATTATTTGATATAACAGTATTAATCAAATTCAAATTAGAACCCGATGCACAAAAGACTCCACCACCATTTTGACCTGTGTCATTGTCAGAAATTGATACATTAGTAAGCGTAATAGTACAACTATTACGGCACGTGATACCTCCACCTCTATTTAAGGTAGAATTATCAAATATTTGAGCATTAGTAATTTCGGAATTTGATCCATGAAAAAATAATCCCCCTCCGGAACTTGCAATATTATTATATGAACTTAAATTTTGTATGGTGATATTTGAACTAGTGCTTGCATGAATTCCACCACCACTACCCCCAGTGGCTGAGTTATTATATAATTCAATATTTTCAAGAATAAGGTTAGAAGACCAGCAGCAAATCCCACCTCCTCTAGATTCACCATATATGTCTTGTATACAATGATTATTAAATATTTCCACGTTTGAAATTGTAGAATTTGACATTTTTAAATAAATACCAGATCCTTGATTTGCTTCATTATTATAAATATTTAAAAAACTTAACTCTGGTGATGAATTAGCACAATAAATGGCTCCACCAAAATAAAAAGAATGGAAAATTCCGGGTTCTACCTCAAACAGAAAATGTTTTCCGCTACCTTCGATGAGTGAAAAACCAATAAGCTTTGCCAAACTGGTTTCGTATTCGTCAAAAGTGACAATGCAACCGTTTTGGTTTCCATCTATTATAGTCTGTGAAATGTAAATAGTATCTTGAGTTGTTATGAATAAACTGGCAATAGTAATATCTTTCCCATTATAATTTATGTTTTCATTATAGGTTCCTGGTTGAACTAATACAGTATCAGCATTTACTGATGCATTTATGCCTTCTTGAATCGTTAAATAATCTTGAGGAATGTTTATAATTGTTGCAGATAAATTCAAAACAAAAACAAAACTCATGATAATAATTAAAATCCTCATACTATCCTCCAATTATTAAGTTGCTACTAACATATGTGTGCCACGCCCAATTTTTTGTTGTACATAACTAACCTATAGTTACGGTATTTTTGTAGTACAATAACTTTTTTAGAAAAGTTATTGTACTACATTTTAATTCTCTTTTTCGATATCTAAATTATCTAAGGGACTTGCTATTTTTCCTATTCCTTTTTTTGTTATATGAGTATATATCTCTGTTGTCTTAGAACTTTTATGACCTAATAATTTTTGAATTAATCTCAAGTCTTCTCCCTGTTCTAATAAATGTGTTGCAAAACTATGACGTAAAGTATGAACTGATACTTTTTTGTCAATATTTGACCTCTTTAAAGCTTTGTAAAATATTTCCTGTACACTATTTTTACTATATTTACCTACAGCCAGACCTTCAAATAGCCATATTTTCGGTTTATATTCTTTATAGTATTCTCGAAGCATAAGTATCAACTCTTTAGACAAGATCGTTGTTCTATCTTTCTTACCCTTACTATTACGAATGTAGATTAATTTTCTCTCCGAATCGATATCTGCAATTTTAAGGTTAACCGCTTCGCTCAATCTCAATCCAGCCGAATATATTGTAGATAAAATCGTTTTGTGTTTAAGATTATTTGTGCAATTTATTATCTCTCTTACCTCTTCTTTACTCAGAACAATAGGTAATTTTCTCTCTTTGTATTTAGGGATTTCAAAATAATACTTCTTCGTTTCTCTTCTCAATACTTTTTCAAAATAAAACTTTATCGAACTTATAACCTGTTTCTGATATGAAAAGGAAATTTTCTTCTCCTTAAGTAGGAACAACAAATACTCTTTCACATTTTCATCGGTTAATTCGTTTGGAGCTATTTCTTTGTAATAGTTGAAGAATCTTATTATCTGTTCCTTGTAGATTACGATCGTGTTCTCACTATATCGCTTAAGAATTAATTGATCGCTAAAATCCTTTAAAGCTTTTTCAAAGGGAGAAACTTTCTTAATTTCTTTTTTTGGTTTGGAAGGGAATAGTTTTAGAAATTGAGCTAAACATTCTTCTGTTTGCGGCATTACCCAGCTTTGTTGCGGTCCGCTGAAGTAACATCCCTGAATTGTTGCTGAATGTATGTTACTAAACTTAAAAGATGCCACTTCTATTTTATATCTGTCTTTAGAAATGGGTGTTAATTTATAATCATCAGTTTTTAATATATCCATTCCCATCACCTTATCCCTTTTACCCTTACGCCTTATACCTTTCTTATTTCTCACACATCCAAATTATCCAATGGACTTTTTATTACACTCAAGTCTCTTTTACTAGCACGTAAATATTTCATAGTAGTTTTAGAGTGTTTATGTCCCATCATTTGTTGGATATAACGGACATCAACACCTTTTTCCAATAAATGAACCGCAAAAGAATTTTTGAGAATGGAAAGAGTTGCAGGTTTGGTAATCCCACTTTTCTTCACGGCAACCTGAAAAGATTTTTGAAGATTCCTCTTGGAATACTGTATTCCTGGTTTGCTTTCAAATAACCACTCTTTAGGTTTATAAATCTTATAATAATCGCGTAATAATTTTAGAACTTTTTCAGATAGAATAACAAACCTATCTTTATCACCTTTTGCACTGCTGATGAATATTTTCATGTTCTTTGAATCTATATTTTTAACCCTTAAATAAGTAAGTTCGCTTAGTGATAAACCAGCTGAATAGATGAGGTATATCATACATTTGTTTCTTAAATCATCTATGCTTTTTAATATCTTACTCACTTCTTCTTCATTTAAAATTTTTGGAATTGTTTTGGCTCTGCGTGGTCTGGGCAGGTAAAAGTCATCTATCGGATTATTCAGTATATGATTGAAATAGAACTTTATAGCACTTATTGTGTGATTTTGTACAGTTTCCGACAATTTCCTTTGCTCTACTAAATGTAAGATGTATTGTCTAGTGTCATCAAGTGGAATCTCTTCCGGTTTTGAATTTTCAAAAAATTTCAAAAATCGTTGGAAATGATGCCGATAAGTTTTAATTGTAATATCATTATAGCCATACAACTTCATTGCTCTTGTGTAATTTTGTATTATATCATTCATGATAGTTTGTTCTCTTCTTAATTAGCATCATTGTTTCCCAATTTCCAAATTTAATAAACTACTATGTTTTTTGCTTTTCCTACTTGCAAAATCGAAATTGTGTATTTTGTTTTTAACTGTCAAATGGAAAATAATTCAGACTTATTATTATAAAAATGCTAAGATTCTTCGAGGTTTGCCTTTTGTAGTTTAGTCCTCAGAAAAATAGCACTATTTTTTCTTAAATTTCAAATCGCATATCGGAAATCTAAGATTAAATTCTTTCTGCGGCTTCTTATGTTCCTTCTTTTTTAAGAGAAGGACAGCAGGATGAGTTAGAATTTGATAGAGAACTTAATGCTCCTTACTTTATCATTGATCGTTCCTTGTTGGATATTGGATATTCTTCTCTTCCCTTAATCCCTAACTCTTCTTTCGCTCCTCTCTCTTTATGATCAGCATTTCTAAAATGAATAGTACCAGGACAGCGATCAAAAGATATTTCCAAAGTTCAAATCCGTAGCGTGATTGTAGAATATTATCCTGCCACTTGCTATCAAGAAGTTTAAGGTTTTTAATTTTCAAATTTTTCCATCTTTCAAATTTACTTTCCGTATAATCAAGATTTACAGCGATCACGGTGTTGTCGTTGAAATAAATTCCGGTTTTAGCTGGTGAGAAATAATTGTTTTTTAAAGTTATTGAAGTTCCATCAGGAAGTGTTACATTGGGAGAATCCAGTTGTATTTTATGCCCAATTTCATAAGAGATATTTTCATGTTCACTGGTAAATTGCAGACAATTATAAGCAAAAACTGGAAATACGGGATCCAGCAAAAATGGATTTTTAATGCTTTCAACATCGAATAGCCAGAGAACAGAATTCTGGTGTTCAATCGCAAGGGGAAATTCATTTGAGCGAAGCAGAATATTGGAGTTAGAAGTTACTTCCCAGAAATCTCTCAGATCAATGTTGTTCATATTCTTCATTAGTTTTGTTATCGGGTGAAATTTATTTATTTGATCTATATTTCTACTGCTGCTGTTAAAAGTTTGGAAATCACAACTGAATAATTTAGATACATATTTCTGCTGTTCTATAGATAAATTATTATCTGCAATGAATAATATTTTTCGATTATTTTTCTTTAATTTGTTCAGGATAGAAATCATTTTTTTCGAGAGTTTCTGTTTTTTGTAAACGATGATATTCTCAAAATTCTGCAAAATTTCATAATTTACATTTTCAGTAGATATAACTGAAATATTTTTTGTGTAGATATCTAGAATTGATTCCAGTGTGACAGGTATTTGTTCGAGATCTGAAATAATTGCAACATTTGGGTCAGGTTCAAGATAGAAACTGAAATAACTGCGGTTATCGAAAAACAATCTCTCATTTTTTACAGAAGCATAACCATAATGCCAACCGGGATTATTCATTTCCAGTGGTAAGGTTAGTTTCTTTCTCTGTTCAGGATGTAAATCAGTAGCACGTTCAGAGACGGTGTTGCCGTCAATAAATAGTTTATAGATCACATCCTGTTGTAATATTTTGGAATGATTAACCAGTTCGATCTCCAGCTGTTTCTTAAGTCCTTTATTCACAATCTCATTTTTAATAACAGCATTCTGGCAGCTCACATTATTTTTGTCTTCATTCTGAGATGTTGGGATAAAAAAGGTGGGGAATCCCAACTTAATGTTAAGTTCCTGTACCTGCATATCGGTTATCAAATAAATCTCTTTATTGGGAAGATGAGTCTCCATAAGCTTCTTTTCAGCAAGTTTGATCACATTTTCCAGATTCATTATATGTGCTGAAATTGTGATCTCGTTAATTAATTTATCAGATAGTTTACCATAGTTAATGCCGGAATGAAGTTTATTCCAATTATCGTTTAAAGTAAGAATTATGGTATTATCATTTTCTGTGAATATTTCGTTCAATTGATGTGCAATACTCTTTGCTTTTTCCAGATCGGTCTGTGTATCGACTAGGTAGTTCATACTATAGGAATTATCTATTATAACCGCAATAGCGGTTTTTGGGTGATCAGTTCCTTTTTTTAATAGATCGGATTTGATTGCAGGTCGGGCTATTGCCAGAATTGTAAATAAAACTATGAGTATTCTTATAATAAGTAGCAGCAGGTTTTTCAAATTGATCTTACGTTTTTGCTTTTGCTGGCTTTCTTTAATAAATCTTATTGAGCTGAAGATTATTCTCTTCGGTTTTCTCTTGGCAAAGAGATATATCAGGATAGGAATTAGAATTGCAGAACTCAAGAATAATATTCCTGAATTTAAGAATGATATCATCTATTTCCCTTCCTATCTGAAGATTTGATATTGGCTATTCATTTTCTTTATAATATCCAACCGATGAACACAGAATTACCAATTACCAAGTTTTATAAGATTTCTTCCTTGGTCATTCGATATTGGACATTGGCTATTCATTTTTTCTGAATAATCAACCGATGAATACAGAATATCCAATTACCAAGTTTTATAAGATTTCTTCCTTGGACATTCGATATTGAATATTGGCTATTCATTTTCTTCATAATATCCAACCGATGAACACAGAATGTCCAATTTCCAAGTTTAATAAGATTTCTTACTTGGATATCGATATTTGACATTGGCTATTCATTTATATAATTATCGTTCATTATTTTTTTTAGCTGTAGCAATGCTTTTGAAAATGATTGAGATCAATTCATCTGTTTCTTCCAATAACTCAGTAAATATAACTAAAGATTTAATTAATTTGGCTTGAATAATAATTTTCAACCAAACTTCAGTCTCTCTAAGTTCTTTTAAAGCGATTTTTAATTTATGAATAAAATCAGCTCTGGATTCAGCACCCTGAGCTTCACCATAATTTGCTGCTGGAGAAGTACCGCTTCTTAGAATTTGAGAAGATATATGTTTTCCGGCTTTTGTTTCCGGTATCATTTCAGAAATTTTGATAATTCTTACAGCAAAATCAATCAATCGTTCTTGCAAATCAAACTTCTTCTGTTTTTCGCTCATAACATACTTCCCTTTTTCTTACTTGAACATTCTATATTGAATATTGGCTATTCATTTTTTCTGAATAATCAACCGATCAATACAGAATTACCAATTACCAAGTTTATAAGATTTCTTCCTTGGACATTCGATATTGAATATTGGCTATTCATTTTCTTTATAATATCCAACCGATGAACACAGAATTACCAATTACCAAGTTTATAAGATTTCTTCCTTGGACATTCGATATTGAATATTGGCTATTCATTTTCTTTATAATATCCAACCGATGAACACAGAATTACCAATTACCAAGTTTTATAAGATTTCTTCCTTGGTCATTCGATATTGGACATTGGCTATTCATTTTTTCTGAATAATCAACCGATGAATACAGAATATCCAATTACCAAGTTTTATAAGATTTCTTCCTTGGTCATTCGATGTTGGCTATTTATTTTCTACGTAATCTCTTTATCCCAGATCCGATATGTTTTGTGTACCCAGCCGCCCAGGTTTGTTGCAATTCGGTTCATCATAGTGTTAGTTTCTAAAATCCACGACATCTCAGCATTCACGATATTCATTTTTTTATGTTCATTAGCTACGATAAAATTCTTTGTATAAAAAACGGTATCAATACCGCGATTTTGATATTCTTTAACTACACCCATTGTGATCACCCGCATAGCAGTTATCTTATTTTTACCAAATAAATAGTGAAAAATTCCAAATGGGAAAAGTCTTCCTTTCATTTTCATAAGGATCTGATTGAAGTCTGGAAGTGCTACGTAGAATCCGGCGGGTTCATCACCCACATAAGCCAGATAAAAGAATTCTGGACGTACAATATCGATCACACTATCAATTTCATTATCAAATTCTCTTTTTGTCATTGGTACAAAACCCCAATTACGTTCCCAGGCTTTAGAATAAACTGTGAAAACCGTCTGCAGATCTTTCCTCAGCTCTTTCCTGTTTTTAGAAGAAAGTTCGCGAACAGTAAAACGTCCTCTTTTCTGCAGTTTTTCAGTTACTCTTTTCAAGCGATCCGGAGTTGGTCTTTTGGGAATAAGATATGCCAGCAGATCCATCTCTTTAACGAGTCCTGATCTCTCATAAAGTTTTTGATACCACTTATGATTATGGTTCATCATTATAAAGGGCGGTGTGTCAAAACCTTTTATCAGTAGACCGCATTCATGATTTGTAGATAAATTCATCGGTCCGCGCATTGTATCCATTCCTTTATCTTTCAGCCAATTGTACGCGGCAGCAAAAAGTGCATCTGCCACAGCTTGATCATTAATACTTTCAAAGAATCCGAAGAATCCAACTTTATCTTCATGAAATTTATTGTGCTGTGTATTTGTTTGAGCGGTAATTCTACCAGCTATTTTTCCATCTTTTTCTGCCAGGAAAAGCTTTACTTCTGAATGTTCATAATATGGATTTTTTTGAGGATTGAAGAATTTTTTCTGATCCATGATAAGAGGTGGAACCCAATTAGGATCATTTTTATATAATTTGAATGGGAACATAATGAATTGCTTAATTTCTTTTTTACAAGTTACCGATATAATCTTTATCATAGTTTATTCTCCTTTTTTATATAATTGCAGGACGTATCATTTTGATGCGTCCAGAATATTTCGGTTCAATCCGGCAACTGCTGGAATGAACCTGCTATAATTTGTATTATTCTCTCAGCTCATCTTTAAATGGGTTTATCATACATTCTGTAGGTTTTGTATACTTCCGCAGTAAGTGTTTTAGCAATTCTATTCATCATAGTATTTGCTTCTAATATCCAGGAAAATTCAGCATGTTTATATGGCACTTTATGATTAGCTGCTGTTTCGAATGATTTACAATAGAATACGACATCTATACCACGTCCTTTATATTCATCCAGTACACCCATAATAGTTACACGAAGAGTAGGGATCTTATTTACATTTAACAGAAATTTAAGCCAGCCGAAAGGTAACATTCTACCTTTCATTTTTTTTAGAACAAAATTGTAGTCTGGAAGTGTTACGGAAAGTCCTACAGCTTTTCCATCAACTTCTGCAATATAGATGAATTCAGGACGTACAATTGGCAGCAGTTTATCAACTAGTTGATCAAATTCTTTTTCAGTCATGGGAACATAGCCCCAATTTTTCTCCCAGGCTTCTTCGTAGATCCGATAGATCGTCTCGATATCAGTCCTTAATTTTTTTTTGTTTTTTGAGGGTAGAGATCTAATTGTAAAATTTCCCCGGTTTTCAATTTTTCGTGCTAGTCTGGCTAAGCGTTCCGGTGGTTGTTTTACAGGTACATAATAAGCTAATAGATCCATTGCTTTTGTTAAACCATAATTTTCATATAGGTTAATATAATATTCCGGATTATAGGTCATCAGCAATACAGGTGAGGAATCAAAAGCATCAACCAACAGTCCGCACTCATCATTTACAGAGAAATTTGCCGGACCGCGCATTATATCTTTCTGCTTGTCTGCAAGCCATTTTCCAGCAGCTTCAAAAAGGGCATCAGCAGCTTCCTGGTCATCAATGCTTTCAAAGAATCCAAAAAAGCCAACTTTATCTGCATGGGTCTTATTATGCATTTCATTCGTTTGAGCAGAGATCCTGCCAACGATTTCATTATCTTGGTAAGCTAGAAAAAAAGTTGCTTCCGAATGTTCAAAGTACGGATTGCATTTAGGATCAAAGAATTTCTTCTGCTCAGATATTAGCGGAGCTACCCAGTTGGTATCTTTTTTATATAGTTTAAACGGAAATTTTATGAATTTTAACAAATCTTTTTTAGTTTTGACCTCAATAACTTTGATCATAATTTAACTTATTTCCTTTTCATAGATCGTATAGGTTTTGCTTTTTTTAGCTTCGATCATTTCAACTAATCGAATAACCATTTTATTATCTTCTAATATCCAACCCATATCGCAATAGTCATATTTGGTACGTGAATATTGTTTTTGTTTCCAGATCATGATCCCATCAAGTCCTAAACGTCTGAATTTGGGTTTAACTCCCAGGTAGCCTAATCGGAATCCTTTTGCTTTTTTTGCACCTAAGATCAATTTTAAGGCACGTATCAATTCCATATGCCGGAAAGATCCAATACGTCCAAGATATTCAGAAACATTGGGAACTCCTCCAAAGAAGGCTGCAGGTTCTCCTTTTACATAGATAAAGATAAATAGTTTTTTATCCATAATGAGCATCATATCTTCAATTATCTGGTCAAATTCTTCCTGTGTGAAAGGGACAAATCCGTAGTTATCATTCCAGGCAGCATTATAAATATCAAGCATTTCTATTTTTCGTACTTCCAAAGAACGTTCACCCCATTCTTCGATCGTAACATCATAGCGATCAATAATTTTCTGACATAATCTCACCAGCTTTGCTTCCATAGGTCTGCTGGGAGTTTGTTCCCAAGAAAAAACATTTTTCACTGCTTTAAATCCCAGTTTTTCTACAAGAGAAGAATAGTACGGCTTATTATAATGATAATACATTACAGGTCTGGTATCGAATCCTTTAGTCAGGAATCCGGGAGTTGCATCATTAACAGGAAGGTTCTGCGGTCCGCGAATTGTATCCATTCCCAGATCTTTTAAGAAACTTATTGCTGCCGTGGTAAGTATTTTTGCAATTTCCTTGTCATCAATACATTCAAACTGACCGAAAAAACCAACTTTATCATTCCAATGCTCGTTATGCCGGGAATTTGTAAATGCATTGCATCGTCCTACTAATTTCCCAGCTTTAAATGCCATGAAGAAACGCATTTTAGCATGTTTAAAGAATAGGTTCTTAGGTTCAAAAAACCCCGTCATTCCAATTAATTTAAAACCATGATATTCGTAATCTAACAGTGGAACATACTTAGGGTCATTTTTATAAAAATCCCAATGATAATTTACAAATTGCTTAAGAAGTTTTTTTTCATCTTTTGATTCATTTCCAAAGGCAATCAACTCGATGTCATTATGTACGGTTTTTTCTATCATTTATCCTCCTTTCTCAAGTTAGATAGAATTTTACTTTCAAGGATTGAACTGAATATTCTATATTTCACCCAATTTTTTTGAGACAATAAAATTTATAATTCCCATTAATATGGCTGCAATGAACATTTTTGCTAAAACTTCAGGATCTCTTTCGAAAAAGAAATTAATAAAGGGAGGTAATAAAACTACCATATATTGAGCAAAACGTAATTGCTTGAAAACAACGACAGGTATCACTGCTAAAACTAATATGATCAACATGGGGAATGGAGCAAAAAACAGGATAAAACCAATATAAGTGAAAAGACCTCTACCACCCTTGAAGTGGTGGGTAACAGGCAGGCAGTGGCCAATGACCATAAAAAACCCAATAATAAACAAATTATTATTTGAACCTATATTCCCGATGATATTAGTTATGGGTAGGTAATTCAACAAGAAGTCTAATAGTATCATATAAAAGATCATTTTACCAAAATCTACAATTGCAATAAAAATCCCCAGTGTCTTATCAACATTTGTAAATATATTTTGAGTATCAGGATATCCCGATCCCACTTTATATACATTCATATTTTTATACGATTTTGTTATTAGCTTTGCAGTTGAGAAACATCCTAATAAATATGATAATATCAGTAAACTGCAAAAAACAATAATTGATAACATAATTTCTCCGCTTTAATAGTTTCTAGCTCCAAAGATCACTGTCCCAAGACGAATAATATTCGCACCTTCTTCGATAGCGATCTCAAAATCATTACTCATTCCCATAGATAAATATTTCATCTCTACATTAGGAATATTGGCAGCTTTGATCTGCTCAAATAATTTTCTTAATTTTATAAAACAATTTCTTATCGCTGTCTCTTCAGCAGTAAATAATCCAATGGTCATCAAACCTTTTATTCTGATATTCGGTAATTTACTTACAGATGTAATGAATTGTACTGTTTCACTCGGTTTAAGCCCAAATTTACTTTCTTCTCCCGAAGTATTTACTTCGATCAGAACATCTTGATATTGCGAATGCTGTATAAGATAACTATTTAGTTTTTCTGCAGTAGAATACTTCTCAATAGAATGAATTAGATCGGGATTCAATTTCATTAATTTGTTGATCTTATTGGATTGAAGATGGCCGATAAAATGAAATTCTTTGAAATTTTCTTTCAAGAAAGGTATCTTATTTTCAGCTTCTTGAACTTTATTTTCACCAATAAATTCAATACTACTGTGAAGTGCTTCATCAATAGTTTCAGCTGTACGTGTTTTTGTTACAGCCAGTAATTTAATATCATTGGGATTTCGATTGGCTTTTAGGGAAACGTTTTTAATCTTTTTTCTAACTTCTTCAATGTTATTTTCTAATGACATACATACCTTCTTATCTAATATTATATTAACATTAAATAATATATAATTATATGTCAAGCAAGAAAAAAACAGCCGTTCCGGTGTTTCGGAACGGCTGATATGATCTTTGATAATATTATTTAAGTAATATCATTTTCTTAGTACTGATATATTTGTTACCAGCGTTTAATTTATATAGATAGATACCGGAAGAGACATCTTTATCGCTATCATCTTTTCCATTCCAAACAGTTTCATGATGTCCACTAATTTGAGAACTATTCACAAGTGTTCGCACTATCTGTCCCTTAAGATTGTAAATTGAAAGTTCCACGTTAGAATTCTTTGATAGATCGTATGATATTGTTGTCTCAGGATTAAAAGGATTTGGATAGTTCTGATTTAATGCATTAATATTTGCAGGAACTATATTATCATCTGAGCTTGAAGGATTTGTAGAAATAGCGATTCCCTGGATACAGAAATTATAATTGAAAACGCCGGCATTGAGAGAAGTCCAGTTCCCGCCGATCCTTATAAAAGCACCACCATCAATAAGTGGACCATCATCATGATACGCCGATGGAAGTACACCACTGTTAGAACTTACCATGTATCCAACATAATACTCTTTATTTGTATCAATTGGAACGAAATTATCAAAAACTATTGTTTTCCAATTACCTTCCGAGAAGTTTGTAACTTCTTTATCCGTAACTAAAGTGTTCCCATCCCAAATTTCAGCAGTTATGCTGCCTTGATCAGAGCTAAATGGAGCAACGAATGCTATCTTAGCTAATGCATCATCATCATGACCGATTAATACATCACCAAATACTTTTATCCCAACACCCATGGTAGCTAAAAGCTGATACTGACTGGTTGGCTCAGAACTATATCCAAGAAAATGATCATATCCTAATTCGAGACATTCAAAATTAATGGTTTGATTGTTAGTTGTAACTGTGAAGGCTTGCTCATCAAAATAATTCCCATCTAAACTGGCTGTAGCATAATAATCTCCGGGTAATAATCCCGGTATAGCAAAGTCACCTGTAGCATCAGTTAATCCTTCACTAACAATTTGAGATCCATCATAAATTGCTACAGATGTATTTTCCGGATTCATTGAAGCAGTTACCGAACCGTCGATAAATTCAAAGTTATCTAAAATAAATGCGACTGAAGTGTTGGATTCATTAAGTGTAGTTTCGTAAGTTTTATAAAAATATCCACCAGCTTCAAGTTCAATAATTGCTGTGGCTTGATATAATCCGCCTTTTACCCATGGGATATTAAAAAACGGGGGCTCAGTAACTTGTATTTCATAATGTCTTGGTCCGTCCAGAGTAATATGAGCTAATGTGAGATCAGCACCAGGTGCAACGACCTGACCATAAACTTCAACGAAAGGTTCTCCTCCATCAATATTAATTACAGCATTAGAGATTTGATTATAACCAGCAGGCATTCCAGATGGAAGTGTATACCAACCATTGGAATTACCACCCCAACCCATATTCAGGTGATAAGTATTATCTGTTTCATTCCAGCCGTCACAGATAATTGCATGTCCTACATTTGTTCCCGTAATACCAAAAAATGCGGGTTTTGCATTCATCAGATTATTTTGCAGATTTGTATAGAATGTAGTATTTATGTAACTAACTAACTGTGCTGAATCATAATCGAATTTATTAAGAAGTGCATAAGGTACATCACCAGTATAGGCACCTGATCCATTTGATGAGTAGCCCATTTCAACTGAAACACCAGCCCCAAAATTGATAGCTGAGATCATATCATCAGTGATCTCCGCATTAGTTTCAAAGGCATCTGCAAGATCATTTAAATGAACATTTAATTCTGGATAGGAAGGGAAATCATAAACATTATGATCATTATCCAAGTGTATTGATGGAGTAGTATATGTTGACCAATAATCATCACTATCACTACTAAAATTAGGATTTCCAACATAGCGGTGGAAATACATGATCTGAGCCATTGCCGTAGCAACACAACCCACAACAGTACGTGTACCAGACCCTGGATCCATAGGACAGAAAGTGTAGTAAGGATTAGGACTTTGATTCCACTCAAGTTCTATCCAGCCTTCAGTACTGCTGCCATATTCATCTGGTGGCCAGGTTACATCTCGAGTTAAAAAATACTGTTCATTTCCACTGAGATACTTGTCCCACATTTCATTATTAGCTTGTTTTACGTCACTAGCAATAAGTTCATTAGCTTCTTGCTGAAGTTTCATCCCTTTTTCGATAAAGATGTAGCCTTGATTAAAATTGCTTTTTTCCATGGAAAAATCTGTTTGGAAAGAATAAGCAACAATTGGTGCTATATCAGTATCAGTTGATATGACAATAAAACCTACAGGATTGAGATCAAAAACATATGCCAGGATCTCACCTTGCTCGCCAATCATCTCATTTACATTTGCGATATTTAATTCTTTATGATCACTAACTTGTAATTTCATTGTAGCAACTTTGCTTGCCTCTTCATAATTAACCTGAAATGCAAAAGCATTTAGTGTTAATAATATAAAGATTAAAGTACCTATTAACTTTTTCATTTTATCCTCCGTTTATTTTAATAATAACATTTTATTTATAATGCTTATCTTTTTATTTTCTAATTTATAAAAATATATTCCGGAACTAACTTGTTCATTTTTTGCATCTAACCCATTCCAAATAATATTCTTTGTTCCAATATTTAAATGATCTGAAAATAAGGTTTTTACAAATTGACCTTTAGAATTATAAATTCTTAAAGTATAATCATCATCTTCAATAATATTCAGACTAATAGTTGTTTTTGGATTGAATGGATTTGGATAATTATACATTGTCGGCATTGATATCGGGATGATGTCATTTCCTGAGTGAGTATAGGTGGAATCAGAAAGAGTGATATCATCTATTATCAAGCCAAAACCTTCCGGCATGTTTGCGTTTGAATGTAATCCTATTCGCAGCTGTATAAGTCTATCAGCTAATGCAGATAGGTCATTGTATCCGCTCCAGTTAGCAGAAAAATATGACCAATCATCTACTGAACCGGTAAACACAATATTTTCAATCTCAGGATCTCCCAATGGATTGGAAATGGAATTCCAAAAAGACCAGATATAGGTAGGCAGATTTGGTGGATTATAATACACTGCTGCAATATATCTTACTTCAACAGAAAAATAATCACACTCAGGAAAATAGTTGTCATCAAGTTCAGTTTTTATTTTCATATCAAAATAAATATTTCCTGCCATCGGCATGACAAGTGTATCAATTGTTGAGATATAATTATGCATATTTGGATTGTACAAAGATGTTTCAGGATCAAAGCAGCCTAAGGCATAAAGCGGGGAAGGTGTATTTGGATCTTGAAGAACATGCCAGAGATCACCACCTTTTTCAGTGTTTGAATAGCTTGTAAATCCTGTTTCATCTTCTCCATCGTTAACAAAAACATCGGCAACATTAATATTATCTATAAAAAGTCCCGTTAATTCTGGATTTGATGTTGTTGAAGTATTAGGATCTGAGGCAAAAGCAAAGCTTATAATTACTTCAGAGCTGGAATAAGATGCAGGTATTGAAATGGATGTTGATATCCAGTCAGTATATCCACCCCACCCGGGGATCCCGGGAATCCCATCCGGATCTTCATTATGCTCAAAACCAAAGCTATATAAACTTGTACTGTTATAGTCAGGCGTACAATCAGTTAGGATTTCCGATTCATTATAATCCTGATCTGCATTTCTAATACGGACATTAAAGCCGTCCCATCCGTCAAAATTTCCATTACTACCTAATTCTTCAATAGCTCTAAATTGATCGAAGGTAATACTCAGATTTCCAGAAGAGGGTAGAGAGATTACCGGTGTATCCAACACTTGATACCAACTGTTGTCATAACCTCCATTTACAGAAATGTTCTCATCTGCCATTCTCCATGATTTTCCAGTACCGCCAAAAGCATTGTAAAGGCTTGTACTCCAGAATGATCCCGGATCAGTTATATCAATAGTTGTCCAGTTATCATATCCATTCTCAAAATTTTCTTCAAAGATAATATTCTCCAATCTAACACTATCCTGAAATTTTTCCAATGGATTTGCCTGAATTACTGTGAAATTATCTGAATATAGTAATAAGCCTGCAGGAAGCAGGCTCATTATTATTATTATAATCTTTATTCGTTTATCCACTTTCATAATGGAATCATAATGCATGAATTATTCCAACTCTGAAATGTATTTTACTAGATCAACAACTCTACTAGCATATCCGGCTTCATTATCATACCAGCTGAGAACCTTGATCAATTTGCCGTTTACCATTGTAACATCAGCATCAAAAATTGAAGAAGCAGGATTTCCGACAATATCAGTTGAAACAATCGGTCCTTCCATGTATTCCAGATAACCTTTCATCCTGGTTTCAGAAGCTTCTTTTATTAATTTATTTATTTCATCTTTTGTAGAATTTCTATCAACCAAGATTGAAACATCAACTAATGAACCTGTAGGTGTTGGAACGCGGACAGCCATTCCATCGATCTTTCCTTTTAGTATAGGAATTACTTTTGCAGTAGCAGTAGCAGCTCCAGTAGTTGTAGGAATAATATTAATTGCAGCAGCTCTTGCTCTCCTCAAGTCGCTATGAGGATAATCAAGTAATTTCTGATCCATTGTATATGAGTGAATAGTTGTCATTAAAGCTGATTCAACAGTAAAGTTATCTGTAATTACTTTCATAATAGGTGCTAAACAGTTTGTAGTACAAGAAGCATTTGAAATAATTTTATGTTCAGCTTTAAGCAATTCTTCGTTAACCCCAAGTACTATTGTAGCATCTACATCTCCTTTTGCAGGAGCTGAGATTATTACCTTTTTTGCACCTGCCGTAAGATGTTTTGTTGCACCTTCTTTCGTTCTGAAGATTCCGGTAGATTCAACTACAACATCAATACTCATCTCTTTCCAGGGAAGATCTTCCGGATTTCTTTCATTACATACCATGATTTTTTTACCATCGACTATGATAGCATTCTCTTCGGCTTTTATATCATTCTTTAACATGCCATGTACTGAGTCATGTTTAAGCAAATATGCCAATGTCTTTGTATCCATTAAATCATTAATAACAGCTACTTTATAGTCATTATCATTTAAGAATCCCCTGAATACAAGTCTTCCAATTCTTCCAAAACCGTTAATTGCAATATTCTTCATAATTACTCCTTACTATATTAAGATCGATTTGCTGGCACTACCGGTAATTTGAACTAATTCTTCTACTGCATTCTGCATTGCTGTTTCACTTTGAATTAGCCATTTACGCGGATCAAAACGGCTTTTATCAATTGTGTAGTCAGCTTCATTAATATTAGCAGGTTTAACAATAGCATTTTTCTCTTTTTCCCAGTAAGCCTGAACTTCTTTGGCAAATTCAATTTGATATCTGGTGTCCTTATTTATTTTAACAACACCATTCTTGATTGCATCAATCTGCTGCTTTGCTGTTAACCCGGAAGCACCGTGAAGTACGATACCTGTTTCAACATTATTGGCTATCAAGAGGTCATCGATCTCTTTGATTAGATCTAGTTTTAAGGTGATCTGAGCACCTTTAGTAACACCATGATTTGTACCAACAGAAGCTGCGAATAGATCAACGCCTGTTTTTTTAACATATTCTAACGCTTCAGAAGGTTGAGTGTATAGCTCTTCATCAGATACGATTTCGTCTTCGGCTCCTTTTATATAGCCAATCTCCCCTTCTACTAAAACACCATGTTTGTGGGCAATAGCCACAACTTCTTTGGAGATGCGCATATTTTCTTCAAAATCTTCTTTTGAAGCATCAATCATAACAGATGAAACCAGATTATTCTCTATGCAGTAAACAACAAAATCAAAGTAATTAGGAGTAGCATGATCAATATGTAACCCAACACCTGAATTTTTATATTGAGATGAAATTATCTTGATCATTGATGAGATCATCTGTGCACCGATCTCCATATTTTTAGTGTTCCCTGCCGCATATTTTACAGCTCCGGAACTCATCTGGAGTAACCCATCCGAGCTTTGCGCTTCATAACCCTGGATAACGCCACGAACTGCACTATCAAAAACTACATTGGAAGCCACAATACCAAATCGCTCTTTCTTAGCTTTTAGAAAAACTTCTTTAAGCTTATCTCCTTTTAAAAACATATCTCCTCCTAACTTTTGTCTTATTTAATTATTTGTCATCAAACTCAATTGACTCCATCATATCCTTATTCTCTTTTAATGATGACAGCATATACTCAGCTGATTCACTTAGATCACCTTCAGGGTATAATTCAAGGAATCTTTCAAATATCTCTATAGCTTGTGCTTTGTTTTTCAATTCTTCAGCATATAAGAATCCTTTCATAAACATAGCTTTGCAATCATCTTTGTTATTTTTGTGATATTTAATTACTTCATCATAATAGAAGATTGCATCATTAAATCTTTTTCTTTTTTGAGCAGCTTCAGCTTTATTGAAATATTCTTCAGCTGATAATTTTATGATCATTCTATCAGGATACGTTTTCAATACATATTTAGTCTCTAATTCTTTTTTTACATTTTCAAATTTCTCTTTTGATAAGGTGGTAATCAGAGTTTTTTTAGCTTTATCTTTAACTTCGTCAAATGATTTTGCTATTGCTTTTACATCTTCAGTAATTCTTAAGAAAACAAATTTTCCTTTTGAATTTTGGATAACTTTGCTAAGTTCCCCCGGTTCGGTTGACCAAACCATATCACAATATATCTCATCTTTTCCAATTCCAGGTATGATCCCGTTATTATAGATATGATCAATTGTTCCATCATTTGCTTTATAAACTGAATTTTCTTTAATTAATATGTTGATCTCTTCATCTTTTTGTTTTTTGATCAGCTTCTTAACTTTCTTTCGCATTTTCACAGCTGTTTTCCTTGTGTCAAAACCAAACGTTTGGATCTTCCTATGAGCTAATGAACTGAATTGATCAATATTAGCATTATAATATTCTTTAACTTTTTCATCGCCAGTATCAATTGCTTCAACAACCAGTTTGTTATAAATGGTTCTTAGAGCCATGCTGCGTTCGATCTGATTAACGATATTCTGCACATTTAGATTCTCATCAAATCCTTTACTTATTGCTTCTCTGTAAAATACGTCATATTTTACCAGCTCATCAATATAACGGTTTAATCCTGCTTCAGAACGTAATGATGCCTGTGTCCTTTCCGGAAGAATTTCTAAATGAGCTACAATTTCTTTAACGGTACGTACAATTTCTGGATTTGAGGAAGATACTACTTTTTTATCTATGATAGTTTGATTGCTGTCTGGCGCAGAAAAATTAATTTGAGCTAAAAGATCATAATTAACTTCTACATTGTATTTCTTGAAAAGATCCATTTTTTTTGTTTCAATATAGGCATTTTCCTTTTCAGGTTTTATCCTTGATTCTATCATCTTTTCAGCTTCTTCAAAAGTGCGATCTTTAAAATTATCATGATTATCTTTGAAATATGCCCTTTTCTCTTCTGTTGAGACAGTAATACCATCTTTTAACAGTTCTTTTTTATATTCGGAAAAATAGGCTGATTTAATCTGATCAGCTGCTCTATCATTAAAATCTTGTTGTTCCATTACTCTTTGAGTCATTGCTTCCAAATAGAAGACCTCTTCAGTACAGATCATCCCGAGAAGTTCTTTTTTGCCATCTGGTGAATTGTATCTTGATTGATACATAGGTGGAATTTGAGCGAGACGTTCATTAATGTTGCCCATGGTGATTTTTCCGCCTTTGTATTCTGCAACAATTGTGGAATCAGCCACTTCTGTAGCTGCGAATAAAGATATAAAAGTAAATATTACGACTAAAGTTATAAGTGCTTTTTTGTTTAAATCTTTGTGACTCATAATTAAATCCTCTCTTTTATCCAATTTAGAGCATCACAAAAAAAAATTGACTATTTAAAGTCAAGTAAATAAATGGATGAGTTTTTGAATTTAGTTATACATATAGAAGGTTAGTGTATGGGGATATTTTCACGTAATTTAATCGTTCAGAATTATTATGCTTTAGATAAAAAGAGTTGTCTTGAAGAGATGGTCGAATTTTTGTTTAAAAACAAGATAATCGACTCAATTGATGATTTCTTTGAAGCAATAATGAAACGTGAAAATTTAATGTCTACAGGCATTGGAAAAAAACTCGCGATTCCGCATGCAAGATCAAAGATAGTTAAGAAATTGAAGATAGCCGTATATGTACTTGACAACGAACTTGAATACAACTCGATTGACGGCGAAGCAGTAAAGGTGATCTTTATGATAGCTGTTCCAGAAGATAAAAAAGAAGAATATATGAAAGTTCTAAGTGTAATTTCCAATTTTCTTAGAATTGATGAAAATAGAGAAATGCTTTTTAATGCTAAAACAGAAGATAAAATTTTTAATATTCTCAAGGGGATAAATATATGAAAAAATATGTATATATAATATTAATAATAATTTTTCCATTATTATCAGTAGCACAAAATGAAAATGTAGGTACAAGTGGTTTCTCATTTCTCAAGGTAAATTATTCTGCGCGAGCTGCTGCGATGGGAAATGCCTATACTGGCCTTTCCAATGATGCAGATGCAGTTTTTTTTAATCCTGCCGGGTTAGTCCAGGTTAAATCTCCTCAGGCTTCTCTCACTTATATGAGTTATCTTATTGGAATAAATTGCGGTTCTGCAACTTTTGTTTATCCTTCCAATGATAAAACTACTTTTGCCGTTTTTACCAAAGGTCTTTCTGCAACTGAAGATCGTACTATCGCAGATGAAATGGGTCAATTTGATGGTATTGACGGAACGTTCGGCATATCGGATTTCATCTTTGGTTTAAGTGCTGCAAGATATCTATTTGATATGCTTGATATTGGAGTAAATGCCAAATTTATTCAAGAAACACTTGATGATAATTCTGCTTCTGCAGTTATTTTTGATGCCGGATTAATGCATCAGTCAACAAATAAATATCTCAAAATCGGAGTAGCAATAAAAAATATTGGTAAACAGTTAACATATTATACTGATAATGAATATGAAGAAAATATACCTACAACTTTAACTGTTGGATTCAGCTATCATCCCAGGGAACAACTTTACGCTACAGCTGATATTTACAAACCCTTGGACAATGACATCTTTGGACGTTTTGGTGTTGAATATCAAGTCCATTCGTTACTGGCTTTGAGGGCTGGGTATAAGACAAATGCATCAGATTGGGCTACGGGCGGTAATAATGACATCTATTCGGGAATATCTTTTGGAGCAGGATTTGATCTAAGTAAATATAACCTAATGATGGATTATGCTATTGTTTCATATGGTGATCTGGGATTTGTAAATCAAATTTCTGTAAAATATTTTTTTAAATAAACTAGAAAATACTTCTAGTGCTGAATATATTTATCACAAATAACCTTCGTTTGATTTTAGATAATTACCCCATATTAAAAAATATTAGACAACAATATTCAAATTAAAAATATGACTAAAATTATTTTGTAGAGGAATGAATGGATAAAAAGGATTTTCTATTTGAACTTGGCGTCGAAGAAATGCCGGTTGGATATATCAATGGAGCAGTAAAAACACTCACAGCATACTTTAACACAAATTTGAAAAATGCAAATCTCGAATATGATGATTTACAAATTTTTTCTACTCCACGACGTTTTGCAATAAAAATTACATCTCTTCAAACACAACAGGAAGATAAAGTTGTAGAAAGAGTTGGGCCGACTAAAGAGATGGCTTACAATAAAGCAGGAAATTTAACAAAAGCAGCTTTGGGTTTCTTACGTGGAGCTGATGCAGATGAAAAAGATATAATGATCCAATCATCTGCAAAAGGTGACAAAATTGCTATCAGCAAAAAAATAAAAGGTAAATCAACCATTTCTATCCTTAAAGATATTATTGAAAGTGCTATTAATGAAATAAAATTTCCAAAATCAATGAGATGGGGTAGCTACAAGCTCGTTTTTGCTCGTCCAATTCGTTGGCTACTTATACTATTCGGAAATGAAATTGTTGAATTTGAATTTGAAAATATCAGATCCGGTAATATTACTTTTGGGAATCGTTTTCAGGATTTGGATAATTCTGTTGAAATAAACACCATCCAAGAATATGAAGAAAAATTAACCAAAAGTTTTGTTATACCCAATAGAGAAGAGCGTAAAAAATTAATTTGTAATCAAATGGAAGATCTTTTCATTGATTCATCAGAAAATATTATTGAAAATAATAAATTATTAGAGATCGTTACAGATCTTGTAGAATATCCTACTGCTGTGATCGCACATTTTCACAAAAAATACCTTGAACTTCCGGAAAAGGTAGTTACATCTACACTTTCTGAGCATCAAAAATATTTTTCGATCAGTAAAAAAAATGGTGAACTCAGTAATAAATTTCTATTTATTTCTAATGGTGATCCGCAATATTCCGAATTTATAAAACAGGGGAACGAAAAAGTTGTAACAGCAAGATTGGAAGATGCAGAATTCTTTTATAAAGAAGATACTTCACGATCATTAGATACTTATGTACCAAAATTATCTGAAGTTACTTTTCAGCAGAAACTTGGATCTGTTTTAGAAAAAACAGAGAGAATAAAAAAGATCACAGTTCATATTTGTAATGAACTTGCAGTTAGTAAAGAAGTGAAAAAACATTCTTTATGCGGTGCAAATTTGTGTAAAGCTGACCTTGTAACACTTATGCTTGGTGAAAAGGAATTTACTAAACTGCAAGGTTATATTGGCAGTCAATATGCTTTAAAAAGTGGTGAAGAAAAGGAAGTAGCACTTGTAATAGAAGAGCATTATCAAAATGGAGAAAGCGAAATGTCCACTGCAGGATCTATTGTAGCAATTGCCGATAAAATTGATACAATATGCGGGATTATCGGAGTTGATATGATCCCTACCGGTTCTAAAGATCCATTTGCTTTACGACGTGCTGCAAACGGTGTTGTTCAGATACTTTCCAATAATAATTTTGAAATTGATATCCATAAATTAATCGATATGACATATAAACTTTTAGAAAGTAAACTTGATGAACCCGAAAAGAACAAAAATATAGTATATGACTTTTTCAAGCAGCGTGTAAATTGGTTATTAAAACAGGAACAGATCGATTACGATGTTATAGATAGTGTTATGCACATTGATTTAACAAATATACCTGATCTGCTCCATAGAGCGAAAGCTTTGCAAAATTTCAAACAAAGAGAAGATTTTATAAAATTAGTTCTTGGTTTCAAACGAGTTTCTAATATTATTGTAAAATTAGAAGGAACTTCTAATGTTGATACGGAATTACTTCAAGATGATATGGAACAAGTCTTATATAAAGAATACTTGGAATTAAATAAAAGAATCAAGAATTTACTCCCGAATAAAAATTATGGAACCATACTGGAAAAATTAGTTGAATATGGAAAAACTATTGATAAATTCTTTGATGAAGTTCTGGTGAATGTAGAGAATACTAAAATAAGACAGAATAGATATAACATTCTTTCCTGCATCAGAAAGCTGTTCTTACAAGTGGCGGATCTAAATAGAATTGTTGTTGAAAATGAAAAATAAGAAAATAATAAATATAAAGAGGTACTAAGATGTCTATTCAAATTTCTCATCGTGCAAGGGCAATAAAGCCATCTCCAACACTTATGGTTTCTGCGTTAGCAAAACAGATGAAGGCAGAAGGTGTTGATGTGATCAATTTTGGTGTTGGTGAACCGGATTTCAATACACCGGACTATGTCAAAGAGGAAGCTCACAAAGCGATTAATGATAACTTTACACACTACACAGCATCTTCAGGTATTATTGAGCTAAGAGAAGCAATCTCTGCCAAAATGAAACGCGACAACGATCTAGATTGTAACCCAGAAGATATTCTTGTCTCCCCCGGTGCTAAGGCTTCTATCTTTTTTCTATTGATGACCATTTGTGATCCACGGGATGAAGTTTTGATCCCCTCTCCATATTGGGTAAGTTACACTTCGCAGGTTGAAATGGTTGATGCTTTTCCAATATTACTTCCCACCCGTGCTGCCTCTAATTTCAAGATCTCTGCAGAGCAGTTGGAAGAAGCACTGGAATCCCTGAGCAATCCAAAAGCTCTTATTTTGAACTCTCCCAATAATCCAACAGGTTCAATTTACAATAAGAAGGAACTGGAAAAAATTGCTGCTGTTTGCGTGAAACATAATATTTTGATAATTTCTGATGAAATATACGAAAAGCTGATCTATGATGGGAAAAAACATATTTCTATCGCTTCAATAAGTGATGAGGTTCGTGAGCATACGGTTGTTATAAATGGAATATCCAAAGCTTATGCTATGACAGGTTGGCGGCTTGGTTATGCAGCTGGTCCTACTGATATTATTAAACGGGCTGCCAGAATTCAAGGTCACACAACTTCCTGTGTTAATTCAATAACCCAGAAAGCTGCTATAGTTGCCTTGAATGAATGTGACGGAAGTGTTGCTGAAATGCGCGATGAATTCCAGAAACGCCGTGACTTCTTGGTGGATGAATTAAATAAGATTCCCAATTTAACCTGCCGACTTCCACGAGGTGCTTTCTATGCAATGCCGAATATTTCATATTACATCCATAACAATAAATTTGGCATTAAGAATTGTGTTAAAATGTGTGAATACCTGTTAAAAGAGTATAAGGTTGCAATTGTTCCGGGTTCGGCATTTGGAGCAGATAAGTATGTACGTTTTTCCTATGCAACAAGTATGGAAAACATTAAGGAAGGATTAAAGAGATTCAAAAAGGGATTAATTAATAGTTTACGTTAATATCCTGTATGAAAGAATTTAAAGAAGAAATAGAAAAAAGACGTCAGGAGAGAAGAACTGTTCGAAGCTCTACTTGGATAAATTTCATCCTCCGGATCCTTGCTCTTGTTTTTGTGATCATGACAATAAGATACTTTTCAGATTCAGATCCAGATAAATTCAGGAGTTGGGTGACACCTTCTAAAATAGATACAACCAGGATAGAGGAGAATAAATGAGTTTACTAATTGTCGGGTCTATTGCACTTGATAATATAGAGACTCCATTCGGGAAAGTTGACCATTCCTTAGGCGGATCTGCAATATTTACATCTATGGCCAGCAAGAATTTCTGTAAAAGCAGTATTGTGGGAATCGTGGGAGATGACTTTCCCAAAAAACATTTTGAACTTCTTGCTAAGAATGGAATCAATACTGAAGATATTAAAATCATTCCGGGGAAAACTTTTCAATGGTCTGGTAAATATAATGATCTTAATAAGCCTGAAACACTTGATACTCAACTTAATGTTTTTTCCAATTTTGATCCCCTGCTAAGCGAAAAAAATAAAAAATGTGATTATCTTTTCCTGGGTAATATTGATCCAATTTTACAATTAAAAGTTTTACAGCAAATGAATAGTCCAAGAATCACAGCTTGTGATACAATGAATTTTTGGATTTCCAGATCTAAAGAGGCTTTATTAGAAGTTATAAAACGAGTTGATATCCTGTTTATTAATGAAGAAGAATTGAGAATGTTAACCAATATTCGCAACATTTTTAAAGCTGTAAAAAAGGTAAAAAAACTAGGTCCGCAATTAATAGTTGTGAAACGTGGTGAATATGGCTCTTTTGCATATACAAATGATTTTATTTTTTTTGCTCCTGCATTTCCAGTAGAAGAAGCAGTTGATCCAACCGGTGCTGGAGACAGTTTTGCCGGAGGATTTATGGGTTACATTGCTGCTGCGAGAAATTTTGAAGAAAGTACAATTAAGAATGCAATGATCTTTGGTACTATCGCAGCATCCTTTAACGTAGAGTCTTTCAGTGTAGAAAAACTAAAGGAAATAGATATGAATGACATCTTGGAGAGAAAGGAATTATTGGAAAAAAGTATTTTATTTTGAAGGGAGGCAAAATTGAATAAGAGCTCTGTAATTAGAAGTTTTGCTCGTGAATCTTTAGCTGGTAATTGGCTCAATGCAATTTTAGCTTATTTGATCACAATTGGTATAATGTCTGTTGTGAGTTATCTGAATGTAATTGTATTACTTATAGAAGGTGCTTTAACTTATGGTTTATATGTTTACTACATTGGACTTATAAGGGATAAAACAAGTGATTTTAATTTGATCTTTAAAGCATTCTCATTCTCCGGGAAAAATTTTGGCTTGTTTGGCAAAACACTGGGACTGTACCTTCTAATGAGTTTATATATTTTTCTTTGGAGCTTGCTTCTTATCATACCCGGTATTATAGCAGCATATTCATATAGAATGGCATTCTATCTGTTGATTGATAATCCTGATATTGGAGTTACGGAAGCTTTGAGACAAAGTAAAAAAATGATGTATAGTTATAAATTTAGATTATTCTGTCTGGATCTCAGCTTTATTGGATGGGTATTAATTTGTTTCCTTACGTTTTGTATCGGTTTTATCTGGTTAGCCCCTTATATGATCACTTCTCAAACAATTTTTTATGAAGAATTACGAAGAGAGCATGGTGTAAAGGTCAATATTGATGAAAAAGAAAGTGATGCTATAGGCATTAATAATAAACAGTAATTTAATTTGTGACTATATTGCAATACATTCTGCTGAGAATGCTCCGCAGAATGTATTGCATTTAGTATTTTAATATAAGTAAATATGAAATGAGTAAAATTAATTAATCTATGGGTTTATTAGCTGTTCGCTATTCAGTTTTATATTAAGGAATAATAAATGCATAATATAACTAACAATTGATATAGGTAATTTATGAAGTGGAGATTTTTAGTTTCGGGAAAATTGAGTTCTGCTGAAAATATGGCAATAGATGATGCTATATTCCAATGTATTCAGGATGGACGATCATTGCCCACAATAAGATTTTATGATTGGGAGCCTTCAACAATTTCCTGTGGATTTAATCAGGAAGCTGCTAAAGAAGTAGATTTTATTGCTTTAGATGAATTGGGCTTTGGTTTTGTAAGAAGACCTACCGGAGGTAGAGTAGTGCTGCATGATAATGAAGTTACATACGCTGTTATCAGCCCTGTTGCTGAAAGGTTAGCAGGCAATGTTACTGCATCATATTCTGAAATAAGTAAAGCACTAGCTAAAGGATTTGAGTTGATGGGAATTAAGGTTGATTTCGAGAAGGGAAATCTAAGTTCTGAACATCAGAGACAAGTTGCAAATCCATGTTTTACGAGCAGTTCAAGATATGAATTGAGTTATAAAAGAAAGAAAATTGTGGGAAGTGCACAAGTGAGGAAAAATAGCTGTCTGCTCCAGCATGGATCAATTTTGTTGAATAATGATCAGAGTAAACTAGCACAAATTCTACCTGGATTATCAATTGCTCAAAAAGAGAGGATGTCTAATTATTTAAAACGCAAGACAGTTTCGATCAATCAGATTTTAAGTGTTCCAAAAAAATATTATGAAGTTGTAGAATTATTAAAATCAGGATTCAAAGAAAAATGGTCGATGGATGAGTTTATGAATAAAAATACACTTGAGACTTATGAACTTAAAATTGCAAATGAGTTGAGATTGACTAAGTACTTGACAGATGAATGGAATCAAAAGAAATAAGTTTAAAAAAATATGTAGTACAAAAAAAATATTAATTGACACGATTTTTTTTATTATTGTTTTTGTACGAATGAAAGTAATTAATAAATAATTTAGGGAGGATTATTAATGCTTAAGAAAATCATTATTTCACTCATGTTAGCTTTTCTGTTTTCTACCATTTTATTTGCTGGAACAACTGGTAAACTTGCTGGTAAAGTAACAGACGACAAAGGGAATCCTATCCCTTTTGCAAATATAACTGTAATGGATGGTGAAACACTTGTAGCAGGTATAATGACTAAAGAGAATGGTAAGTTTATTATCATTAATATTACACCTGGAATCTATACTGTTAATTGTATACGTGGTGGTTTTAGAGGACAAGTACACCAGAATGTTCAAATTAGACTTGATATGACTGAGATCCAGAATTTTGTAATGCCTAAACAAGCGATTGAAATTGAAGGATTTGACGTTGTAGAGAGTAAAGTAGATATGATCCAACCTACAAAAAGTGGGTCAGGTAGTACAATTTCAGCATCAGATATGGAAGATCTTTCTGTTGATAACATTGAAGATGTGATTGCCACTAAGGCTGGTGTTACTCTTACTAATGGAGAAATTCATGTTCGTGGTGGTAGATCGAACGAGATGTCTTATACTGTTGATGGTATGTCAGTTTCTGACCCCGTTGACGGTGGATCTGCACTAACCATAGATACAGATGCTATTGCCGATATGGATATAATGACCGGTGGACTTACTGCCGAATATGGTAATGCACAATCGGGTATGGTAAATATTGTTACTAAAAGTGGCTCTCGTGATTATTCAGGAAAAATTGAAGTATCATCAGATCACTTGATAGATGCACCTGATAATGCCAACAGTGATGTGATTAAATTTGCTATTGGCGGCCCAGTATTAAGTCCTTTCGTTTCTTCTTTAAGAGACAAATTTACATTTTACTTCAATGCTGTTGGAAGCTGGAATGATTCTCGTTATCAGGACCTTTATAGTTTAAATCCATTTGAAAATCTTGATGGTTTGCTCACAAGTTGGTCTGATTATCAACAATATGATCCCTATGATGGAAGAGAAGATATCATTGGTTTTGATATGGGTGATAGAAATAATAATGATTATAATGCAAACCTGAAAATTAGATATAAATTCAATGAACGTCAAAATCTAACCCTTGCTATTAGAGGGGATAAATATGAGCATCTACCCTTTGCTCATGACTGGAGATATGCTCTAGAGCATTATGCAAAAACGGCAGGTGATCAACGGCAATATATTGCAACTTATGACCATACAATTGGTTCTCAATTAAACATTAAAGTTAAAGCCAGTATGTATGAGAAGAGTGTTAATCAATCACCACGAGATATTGATAGAGAATATTGGTTTAGCCTGGGCTCTACTTCTGCATTTGATCTTTACGGTGACAACCAACTTGGTGAAACAAGTGGAATTCATTATTTGACTGGTGCAAATGGAACTCTTGATGATGTTGTAAGCAATGTAAGTTATAATTGGAGATATGAACTTGGAGATGGTTCAACCCTGGAAATACCGTTCACTCAACCTGGTACAGTTTGGGGAACATATATAGACGATAGTAACCAAATGCTTCAATTAAGAACAGATGTTGAATATCAGGCAAGTGAAGTACATGGTTTTAAAAGTGGTTTTGAAGTAATAAAACATAATATCCAAAAAGATCAATGGAGAAATCCATGGGATCTTTCTCCAGGTAGATATGCAGATTATTTACAAACTTGTGCACCTCAAGAATCTTATGAAGAGGGTGAAGTTGTTTACTTCACAAATGGTGATAGTCTGGTTGTCCCTGCCGGAGGAATAGATTATTATTCACAAGCAGATCTTTTGGCTGCTACTATTGCAGCATCGGGGTTAACCGATGGATATGAGGCAGAACCATGGCAAGGCGGTTTTTATGTACAAGATGCTATGGTTTGGGAAGGATTGATCATTAATGCTGGGGTAAGATGTGATGTCTGGTATCTTGGTGGTGATTATGATATTAAAACAGCTAGTTACAATGGATCATATTTGGAATCAATTGATCCTGACAGTCCTATGAATGAAACTACTTATAAAGTGCTGGAAGATGAGAATGATCCAGATTCACCTTTGGTAATTCCTAATGAGGAGGATTATCCGCAAGCATATGCAAAATATATGAGTGCTGTTGATTATCATGAAACGATCAGTGACAGGTTCAATAATCCCCAAATTATGTTCTCACCTCGTCTTGGTGTTTCTCATCCTATATCAGAAAAGAGTGTACTGCATTTTGTATACAACTATCAAAGACAATTACCTCAAATGCAGTATATATTTACGACAGGTAGACCACAAGATGTTATAGAGAATCCGGGCTCAACTATAATTGTAGGTAATCCTGAACTTGATGATCAAACAACTATTACTTATGAAGCAGGTTTACAATATCAGCTTCAAGAAGACTATGTTATGGATATTACGGGATATTTTAAAAATGTATATAATTATGTAAGTACAGAAGAAAAGGTAGATCCTGCTGATAATTCACTCAAATGGAATGAATATATTTCCCAAGATTACGGTAGTGTACGTGGATTAGATATAAATATCAGTAAATATCTTTCAAATTTCTTCTCTGGTTCAGCTTCTTATTCATTAACTTGGGCAAACGGAAATCACTCTTCAACTTCAACCGATAATGAAGAAAGCTTAAGAGAATTCCCATTAGATTGGGATACGAGACATAATTTCAACTTTAATTTTACTTTTAAGATCGGAGCAGGAGAAGAGTTTTATATTCCATTTACAGAAACGGTTTTTCCTCTACAGGATATCTCAATTAATTTCTTATATAATATTGCTTCCGGTACTCCATATACGCCACATTATCTTATAAATTTTGTAGATACGGCAGATCTTAATACCAATAGTGCTTTAGCTCCTTATACAAATACTGCAAACTTGAAGATAATTAAAAATTTCAGTTTTAAGAAAAACATGAAAATTAAATTATATGCCAGTATTGCAAACCTGTTCAATAACCCAAATTATAATTATGTTTATCCATTAACAGGTGATCCATATAACAGTGGAGAGAACTTAGATCTGGATTATGACGACTTTGTTGATCCGAATACGTATAGTGTTAATTCTCTTTCAGATAGAGATCCTTCAAATGTTGGAGCTGGAAGAATCTATACCTTTGGTATAACTTATAATTGGTAATAAAATAAAATCGGAGGAAATAAAATGAGGAAAAGACTTTTAACCATTCTAATGGTATTAGCATTTGCTAATTTTATGTTTACTGCTTTAGCATATGCACAAGAGGAGACAGTAGATACTGACGAAGCAGTTGAGGAAATATCTGCTGAAGAAGTAGCGACGGAAGAAGTTCCTTTTGAGGAAACTTCACAATCTGGCGGACTTGAGATGTTTGCCCGTAAGATAGTTGGCAGCGGATTGGTTGATATTTTTATTCAGGGTGGATTTGTAATGTACCCGGTGCTTCTTCTTTTGATCTGGGGAATTGCAACAATTATCTGGAAATTGATCTCGCTTAGTTATGCTAAGATCAATCTTAATGATTTCCTTGGAAAAGTGATCCCACTTGTTGAAAGCAAAAAATATGATGAAGCCCTTAAACTCTGTGAAGAGACAAAAGGTCCGGTTGCCGCTATTCTGCATAATGGCCTTTTAAAGGTTGATAAAGGGATTGACGCTGTAGAAAAAGCTATCGAAAATGCCGGTGTTATCGAGATGGCATTTTTAGAGAAAGGATTTATTCCTCTTTCTACTACAATTAACCTGGCTCCAATGTTTGGTTTCTTTGGAACGATCATTGGTATGATCCGCGCTTTCGGTGATATAGCTGCTGCTGGTGAAGTGGAACCTACTATTGTGGCTACTGGTATCCAAATAGCTCTTGTTACAACTGCGGCTGGTCTGGCTGTCGCTATTCCAATGCAGTTCTTTAATAATATGTTCCTCGGCATGGTTGATGGTTTGGTAATGGACATGCAAAGAGGATCAGAAAAAATGATCGAAACTCTTGTAG
>Ga0307990_1000392_pt1 | contig 40290 bp, 31 predicted proteins | sample EllFjometagen129_FD_203168 | JGI IMG/M metagenome (GOLD analysis project Ga0307990, IMG submission 203168) | Marine microbial communities from Ellis Fjord, Antarctic Ocean - #129 | ecosystem: Environmental > Aquatic > Marine > Unclassified | place: Southern Ocean | collected 2014-10-08
TTTTTTGTTAAATTCATAGTTTCTACAATTTTTAAGTTTAATGTTGTTGTTGTTTTAAACTTGTTAAATTGTTGGAAACTTTTTTGGTTACAGACACACTATTTTGGACGGGTATCTAATTGAATTCAGAAAAGAACTTCACAAACATCCCGAATTATCAGGAATTGAAATTGAAACTGCACAAAATGTTAAAGATTTTGTTTCAGCTTTTAATCCTGATAAAATCATTGTGAATATAGGTGGACATGGAATAGCTTTTATCTTTGAAGGACTGTCAAAGGGAAAAACTATTATGCTCCGTTGTGAGCTTGATGGCATTCAAGTGGATGAGCAAAATGAAGTTTCTTATAAATCTGTCAATAAAGGAATTTCACATTCCTGCGGACATGACGGACACATGGCAATTATGTCAGGAGTTGCCCAATATCTCTCAGAAAATAAAATTGCAAAAGGAAGAGTGGTTTTATTGTTTCAAGCTGCAGAAGAAAATGGAGCAGGTGCAAAAGCAGTTATTGATGACCCAAAGTTTAAAGAAATTGAGCCTGACTATATTTTTGCTTTACACAATCTTCCGGGTTTTGAAAAACATAAAATAATTTTAAAAGAAAACGAATTTGCATCAGCATCAAAAGGCATGAAAGTAAAGCTTAAAGGCAAATCATCTCATGCATCCGAACCGGAAAATGGAATAAGTCCTGATTATGCTTTAGCTCTCATAATTTTAGAGCTTGAGCAATTTTGTGATGACTTTGATTTCTTTTGCATGGTAACAATTATCTACGCACATATGGGCGAAAAGAAATTTGGAATAAATCCATCTGAGCTGGAATTAGGTGCAACCTTTAGAGCATTTAACGACAAAAATTTAGATGAATTAAGTTTTCTTGCAGCCGAATCAATTAAAGAAATTGCAAAAGCTGAAAGCCTTAGTTGTGAAATTTCGTGGCATGAAGAATTTCCTGCAACAGTAAATAATAATCATTGTGTTGAAATAATTGAAAATTCTGCAAAAGAAACAGGATTAAATTTTGAATATATTGAAGAACCATTAAAATTTGGCGAAGACTTCGGATATTTTTTGCAAAAATATAATGGTTCCTTATTTGGCTTGGGAAGCGGAACTAAACACCCGCGATTACATTATAATAATTACGATTTTCCTGATGAATTAATTGAAACAGGGATTCAAATATTTAAATTAATAATTAAAAATGCAAATAGTTAATCGGATAATAATACTAATAATTGTTCGAATGTTAAATTGTTATATTGCTAAATTGTTTTTCAAAACGATTCATTAAAGCTTCTCGCATTTTAGTATTCTCTCATTACATTATTCTTGCAATAATTTTCAAAAATCAGGCAACTATTTTGCTTGACTCTTGTCTATAATATTGGATAAGCTAAATGGTAACTGACAAAAAAATTATATCGGGTTGTGTTGAAGGCGACAGAGTTGCTCAAAGGGAGTTGTATGAAAAATATTCTCCTGCAATGTACGCAATCTGTATACGCTATAGTAAGGACAGATTCGAAGCTGAAGACATACTTCATGATACTTTTATGAAAGTTTACCTAAACATGAAAGACTTCAGGAATGAAGGTTCATTTGAAGGCTGGATAAAAAGGATAGTTATCAATACTGCTTTAAACCACAAACAAAAGACAAAAAACAACAATTATCATCAGAATTTTGACAACATCAGGGAAACAGAAATCCTTGACCAAAACAATGAACACGAAAATGATGAAATTGATATTGAATTTACTAAAGACGAATTGGTAAACGCTATTCATGATTTGCCATGTGGATATAGAACAGTATTCAATTTGTATGTTTTCGAGAAATTCAAACATAAAGAAATTTCTGAAAAATTGGAGATAACAGAAAGCACATCAAAGAGTCAATTGCGAAAAGCAAGAATACTTTTGAAAAAGAAATTACTAAATGAAACAATTGTAAAAAAACTAGCGATATGAACCTACACGATATTGATAAAATTTACGAAAATGGCTTTGAGTCCTTTAAAGAACCACCGCCGGCTGCATTATGGGAAAGACTTGACAACAGCCTTGACGCTATTGCAACCGCATACAAAAAGCCGATTGCAGCATGGTTAAGAAATAGTTTTTTTGTTCTGGTTGGAGCAATAATCATGTCTGTAATAATATATTTTAGTACTAAGGAGAAATATTTCAATATTCAGTCACAAAATGCAATAACTCAGAATTCAACTCAAAATCCACAAATAAAAAAGACAATCTCAAAAACAATTACCGAAAAAGAAGATAACAATTCAATAACAGGACAAAAAACAAACGAAAAAGCAAATTCAAAAACTCAAAAACTAAATAATTATAAAGAAGAAATAGTAGAAAAATCTTATCAAAATAAAGTTACTAAAACTCAAACTTATAATCAGAAAAACAACTTAAACATAACTTTTATAGCTAAAGCTGAATCCAAAACAACTGCTAAACCAATTGTTCAAGAAACCAATAATTTAGGTATGATTGATTCTGAAAGCAATAATAAACAAAATAAAAAAGATTTTTTCGCCAATCTCCCCTGCCCATCAAGAGTTAAAGCTAATTTTCCATTATTAGAAATCTATAATACTAAATTACAACTTAATAAAAGAAATGAATACAAATTACAAGCTCCTACTGGCGGCAAAAAGAATACTCATATAACAAGTCTTGCAGTTGACTTAACAATTGGTGCTTCACAAATAAACAATAGCTTTAAAAGCAAAGAGAATTTTGAAACTCACACTGATTACAGAAAAGCTAATGAAAGTCAAATTTTTACTCCTTCGTATAATTTAAGCTTAAAATATACTTTTGATCATCTAAGTATAACTACAGGTTTAAGCTATGCTAATTATGGTGAGAAAACTAATTATCAAATTGATAATCTATTATATGATACAATTCCATATCTACTAAAAATAGATGATATTATTTGGGAATATGTTCTTGTTGGTTATTATCAAGATCCTAATAATTCAGACATTTGGTATCCGATTGTAGAAGCACAACCAAAAGACACCACATATTCAATTTGGACAGAAAGAGACACAATTATAAAAACAATTAATGAATATAAAAACAAAAACTCATATTCTTACTTTGAAGTACCGGTTTTAGTTGGTTATTCAATAAACCATAAGAGATTTAATTTTGAATTATCAACTGGCATTTCGTTTGGATTTTTGACAAAGAGCAAAGGTTATATTCTAAGTGCTACCAATTCTGAAATAGTAGAAAATTCAAAAGATTATCTGCCATTGAATAAAACAAGTTTAAACTTCCTTCTCGTTGGAGGAGTTTCATATAATTTCTCTAAACGATTTTCAATAATACTTCAACCATATTACAAAAAGCAACTCACATCAATGTTTGAGAGCAGTTACCCTATCGAACAGAAGTATAGTTCTTATGGTATTAATGGTGGAATAAGATTTTTAATTAAATAAAACTTGAAATGAAAAAACTAATATATTTAATAACGATTTTTTGTACTATAAACACTTTGTTGGTAGCACAAACTACTATCACTGTAACTGGAACAGTAACAAACTCAGTAAACTCTGCTGCTGTACCAAATCATCAGGTGAATATTGTTGCTATCGATAGTATGACATCATTCTATTTTAGTCAATCAGTAAACACTAATCCTAGTGGTGCATATTCTGTAACTATTCAAAATTATCCATCAAGTGCAATAATTACGGCTACCACACTTGATTGTAACAACCAAACTGTTTACCTGTATTTTGGGCAAAGCCCCTATGTTGCAAATTTTAGTATATGTGTAAACCCTCCTCCATGTCAAGCTGCCTTTGCGGCTTATCCTGATTCTGCGAATCCATTAACAATTCACTTTTTCGACCAAACAGTTGGAACTCCAACTTCATGGTCGTGGGATTTTGGGGACAACAATACTGATACTGTTCAAAATCCAACTCACACATATTTACAAAACGGAGTTTATTTGGCAACCTTAACTGTTGTTTGTTCAAACACTACAAGCAGCTATTCTGACACTTTATTTTTAGGTGGTGGAACAGTTACATGCCAGGCTAATTTTTCTCACAGTGCAAATCCAACAAATCCTTTAATTATTAACTTCATCAATACCTCTGTTGGAAATCCAACATCATTTTTCTGGAATTTTGGTGATAATACAACATCAACACTGCAAAATCCAACTCATACTTATGCTCAAGCCGGCAACTACATTGTTACTTTAAGTATTTCTGGCGTAAGTTGTCAATCTACATTCATTGACACAATTACAATTAGCCCTCCTTGCAGTAATTCATTTACTTTTAATAGCACAGGCTATCAATTTAGCTTTCAAGGTACAGTTAATAATGTAAACCCAACTATCTATATTTGGAATTTTGGAGATTCAACAGCATTAGATTCCGGGCAAACAGTAAATCACTATTTCACAGGTCAGGGAAGCTATCAAGTTTGTTTAACAACAAAATCGACAGATCCAATTAGTGGTGTATGTACAACACAATCCTGTCAACAAGTTAATGTTCCTTCAGGTCCAACAACAAATTTATTTGGACAAGTTTTTATTGACTCTATTGCTGTTGATACAGGTTATGTTGTTTTATATAATTATAATTGGTTTGATTCCGCTTATGTTCATATTGCATCAACAAATATTAATAAAATTACTATTGGAACAAATCAAATAAGTACTTACTATTTTGGACAACTACCACCTGGCAAGTATTTAACTAAAGCATTTTTAAATCAATCATCAGCTCATTTCGGGGATTATTCACCTACTTATTCCGGTAATAAATATGCCTGGGATCAGGCAACTGTAATAATGATTGATACTCTAACAGATACTATTGGACATTCAATGTCAATTAATATGATAAAACTAAGCTCTCCTAATGGAAATACAAAGTTATCCGGATATGTTTTGGAAGGAACTTCAAAATCTCCCGGAGATCTTATTCCTAATGTTCCAATCTATTTGTTGGAAAATGGAATAGTTGTAAGAGCATATACTTTATCTGACCAAAATGGATATTATGAGTTCAATAATCTTGAAAAGAAATCATACACTATTCATGCTGACTTGATAAACAAAAAAACATACCCAATAAATGTAAATCCTGACGGTAGTGGCAACCCAATATTGAATTATAATATTTATATCGGTAAGAATAAAATTACAGGAATGGAAAAGCCAGAGCAATCTTTGGTTGATATAATTTTATATCCAAACCCATTTGTTGATAATATCACTATCGAGTTAAATCTTGACCACAAAGAAAATATCAATATTCAAATTTATAATTTGACCGGTCAACTGGTTTCATCATTAAACTATAATAATCTTTACAAAGGTTTTAGCAAAATTGATATTCAATTAAATTCATTAAATTCAGGATTGTATTTAATAAGGCTGCAAAGTTCAGAAGGTTGGGCTTTGAATAAAAAAATTATAAAAAAATAGATTAATTCAGGCAACTCTTTTGCAATTGCCTGTCTATAATAAAACGACAATTGATTGTATTAAATCAAGTTCTAAATCATTTTAATTATTAATCAAATAATCATTCAAATAACAAAATTTAAAAACATGAAAAAGTTAATTTTTACCATTGTAATTATGTTGACTGCTACATTATTTACCGTAGCTCAAACAACAATAACAGTCAGCGGAACTGTAACCAACTCTGCAAACAATGCTGCTGTAGCAAATCATCAGGTGAATATTGTTGCTCTTGATAGTATGACATCATTCTATTTTAGTCAATCAGTAAACACTAATTCAAATGGTGCATATTCAGTTGCAATCCCAAATTATCCATCAAGTGCAATAATTACGGCTTCCACACTTGATTGTAACAACCAAACTGTTTACCTGTATTTTGGGCAAAGCCCATATGTTGCAAACTTTAGTATTTGTGTTGGAAGTCCTGCAACATGTCAGGCAGCTTTTATGGCATTTCCTGATTCTTCCAACCAACAAACAATTCATTTTATTGACCAAACTACGGGAACTCCAACATCATGGTTATGGGATTTTGGTGATAACACAACATCAACTTTACAAAACCCAACTCACACATATTCTGCAAGTCAGTACTATGCAGTAAGTCTTACTGTAGTTTGTTCTAATACAACAAGCACAATAATTGATACTATATTAGTTAGTGGTGGTACAATGCCATGCCAAGCAAATTTCACTCAAAGTGCAAATCCAACAAACCCTTTAATGATTAGTTTCACCAATACTTCAACAGGTAATCCTACATCCTATTCATGGAATTTTGGTGATAACTCTACTTCAACATTGCAACACCCATCACACACATACGCTTCATCAGGAACTTATAATGTTACACTAAGTATTTCAGGTCCTGGATGCCAAAATACTACTTCTAATACAATTACTATTGGAGGATCACCTTCAAATGGAATTATCTTTGGACAAGTTTTAGCCGGTTCAAACCTTGCTGACATTGGACTTGTTTATTTGATTGAGTTTAATCCAATTACTAATCTTTTAACAGCAATTGACACAACAAATATTGATTCAGGCGGATATTATGGATTTACAAATGTACCTTTTGGGTCATATTATGTTAAATCTGCTCTTTCTCCTTCATCATCATATTATAGCTCTTATTTCCCAACATATTTCGGGAATCAACTATTGTGGAGTAATGCAACATTAGTAAGTTTAAATACAGCCACAACCACAGCCAATATTAATTTAATTGCTGGAACTAATCCAGGTGGCCCAGGATTCATTGGCGGAAATGTTCTTCAAGGAGCAAATAAAGGTCCCGGTGACCCAATGGATGGAATCAATGTTATGTTATTAGACATGAGTGATAATGCAGTTACATTAGACATAACTGATGTAAACGGTGAATATGGGTTTAACAATATTGCATATGGAAATTATAAGGTATGGATTGATATACCGGGCAAAACAACAACTCCTGCTGTAGTAACTATTGATGCTACAACTCCAAGTGTTAACAACATTAATATCATTATTAATTCTACAACAATTGTTGCAGGAATTAATAGCCGCAAATCATTATTTGATACAAATGTTGGTGAAATCTATCCAAATCCATCAATTGAAAATTCAAATCTTGAAATTAATCTTAAACAGGCTACAAAAATTAATATCTCAATTTTTAGTTCTATTGGACAATTAATAAGCTCTGAAACTTTAGAATTACCAATTGGAAAAAATTTAGTTAATATTCCAGGTTCTGAATTAGTAAACGGAATTTATACAATTCGACTTGAGGCTAACATAGGTCAAGTTTATAGGAAATTCGTCAAAGTTACCAAATAGTTTAATGATGATTTTTCAAAGCTGTCTTCGTTTTCGGAGGCAGCTTTTTTATTTGGCCAAAGATTTGAAATCAAAACCACTTGGATTTTGGAAAGTTTGTAAATCAAATTCTGGAATTACAGCCATTAAATGATCGAAAATATCAGATTGGATTGCTTCATAGGCTTCCCATGCCTGAACCTTACTGAAAACATAAATTTCAATTGGCAGTCCTAATTCAGTTGGTTGAAGTTGACGTACAATGAAAGTCATATCTTGTCTGATATTATGATTATTTTTCAAATACGCTTCAACATAAGCTCTAAAAACACCAATATTTGTTTGACGTCGACCATTCACAACAATTGTATTATCCAATTCAAGTCTTTTGTTATGCTCATCAAGTTCACTTTGTGTCTTATTAAGATATTCTGATAAGATTTTAATTTCTCTAAATTTCTTTAGCATATCAACATCACAAAACTTCACTGAGTTCATATTGATATTTATTGAACGCTTAATTCTTCTGCCACCTGATTCATCCATTCCACGCCAGTTTTGAAAAGAATCGGAAATCATAGCATAAGCAGGAATCATTACAATAGTTTTATCAAAATTCTGAACTTTAACAGTTGTAAGTGAAATTTCAAGGACATCACCATCAGCACCATATTTTGGCATAGATATCCAATCTCCCGGTCTTACCATATCATTTGCTGATAACTGCACACCGGCCACTAATCCTAAAATACTATCTCTGAATATTAACATTAAAACAGCAGCAAAAGCTCCTAAACCACCTAAGAGAATTCCAGGTGATTTGCCAAATAAAGAAGAAATTATGAGAATACCACCTATAAAAAATATTACTATTTTAACAACCTGCACATAGCCTTTTATAGGTTTAGTTTTTGAAATATCATATTTGCTATAAATATCGTGAAGAGCATTAATAAAAGAATTCAGAACCATCAAAACAACAATAATCATATAAAGATTTGTTGCTTGCCTTATAATTTTAATCCATCCTTGATATTCATCTAAAGCTATAGGAATTAGAACATAAATTAATATTGCAGGAACAAGATGAGATAATTTATTAAACACCTTCCTTTCAAATAATATATTATCCCAGTCGGATTTTGTTTTTCGTGCAATAATTCTTAATGTGCTTAAAATAAAACGCTTAGTTATGTAATTTGCTAAAAAACTTATAATTATAATTGCCGCCAGAATAATAATAATCTGAAAAAAATGATGGGTTTTATCAGGTAAACCTATATTTATTAACCAATCCTGAACAATGCTAATTATTTTATCTTTTCCCATACTTAAATAATTTTGGCTACAAAACTAATGATAATTTTAAAAACAGACCTCTACTCAAATTTTATTTCATTAAGTTTGCTAAAAAAAATTAAATATGAATCTACTAAGTTATATACACTGGAACATTGACCCTGTTATATTTTCAGCAGGTTCTTTTGAATTTAGATATTACGGGATATTTTTTGCGAGCGGATTTATTATCGGTTATTACATCATGCAATATATTTTTCAAAGAGAAAAAGTTCCAATAAAAGAATTGGATAAAATAACTACTTATTCAATAATCGGAACAATAATAGGTGCACGTCTTGGTCATGTAATTTTCTATCAACCACAGTATTACTTAGAAAATCCCATAGAAATCCTTATGATATGGCATGGCGGTCTTGCCAGCCACGGCGGAGCAATCGGTATTTTAATAGCTTTATATTTTTTCAGCCGTAAATCAACAAAAAAATCATATTTGTGGACACTCGACAGATTTGTTATTCCTACTGCTCTTGCAGGTTTTTTCATTCGCATTGGAAATTTGATGAACTCCGAAATTTATGGATATGAAACTTCTGTTCCTTGGGGATTTATTTTTGATAGAAACAACGAAGTTGTACCCAAACATCCAACTCAAATTTATGAAGCACTGGCTTATTTATTTATTTTTATCTTTCTTTTCTTTATCTATAAAAAATATAAAGGAAAAAACCCAAAAGGTATGTTGTTTGGAATATTTTTGGTTGGTGTTTTTGGATTTAGATTTTTTATAGAATTTTTAAAACAGAATCAAGCAGATTTTGAACAAAATATTTTCCTAAACATGGGACAAATTCTTAGTATCCCTTTTATTATTGCAGGGATTTTCTTTATTTACAAAGCTTTGAAAAAAAATACAGGTGAAATTGTCGAAGAAAATAAAGTAATGGAAAATAGCGATTAGATACTATTTAAAGTATTATACAAAAAGATTATCTATACAATAATCAAAAGTTCATCCAAAAATCATCTTGCAACGACATGAACAAAAATTCTGTTTTCGTAAAATTAATTAATTAGTAATCATTTTTTAAAATTACATAAGCAGTTTAGCAAGTTTTTAATTTCTTCAAATCTCGAAGAAATAAAAATATTACACTTACTTTGTAATTGTTGTAAATTCCTTTTGTGCGCCATAAGCTGTGCCTTCTGAATTTGTAGCATAAGCACGAACATAGTATTTGAAATTTGGAGCCAAGCCAGTAATGTTACTTGTAAAAACTCCATCACCAGTACCATCTGCTGTAGAATTTTGGGCATTCTCTAATGTTGGAAGCTCAGTACCTGACCAGCAAACACCTCTTGCTGTAATATCAGCATTGCCACCATCGGTAACATCTCCTCCACAAGTTGCTGTTTGTTGAGCAATATCAACAACTTCTGCAGTTACAACTGTTGGTAATTTGGGTTCGTCTTTTTCTTTATCGCAAGCAAACAAAAGAAATGAAATACTAATAACTAATGCAAACAATAATTTCATACTATTATTTAACATAATGTGTAAGTTTAGTAAATTATTAATAATTGTTTTGAACTTCAAATATACGAAAAAAAATCAATTCTCCAAATTTTTCAAAAAAAAACCCTTTCTCATTAAAGAAAGGTTTTCTATTATTTCTAATTTATTCTTTTTACTTTGCTAATGTTTTAAAACTAACCTGACTTCCATAAGCAGTACCTTCAGAGCTTGTTGCATAAGCTCTGACATAATAAGTTGTGTTTGTGCTTAAGTCGGTGAAACCGCTTTTAAAACTTCCGGTACCATCACCATGGTCTGAATGTTTATCCGAAATTGTAGGCTCACTTCCAGTTGATAAACAAACTCCTTTTGATATAACAGGTGAACCACCTTCATCAGTAACATTTCCTTCACAATATGCCGAATGAAAAGCAACTTCAGATACACTTCCCGTAACTACTGTAGGTATATCTCCTTCATCTTTATTACAAGCGTTAATAATAAATGTAAGACCTATAAAAAAAACAATAAAAACTTTAATAAATGATTTATTCATAATAATTTAATTTATTTCTTAATTATATTAATAATTTTAAAAGTGGCAAATTTATAAAATAAACAACATGCAAATACATAGATAATAACTTTTGTTAAAAAAATATATAAAATGTTAAAAACTATTTTTTTTTAATGGAACAATTGATTGATAAATATTAGAAATAATTCGGGTTTAAGAGCAATAGTAAAAATAATTCCAAAAACAGCACCCCAAAAATGTGCATCATGACCAATATTGTCTTTTGCTTTTTTCGACATCCAGTAAGAATAAATTAAATAAATAATTCCAAAAACCGGAGATGATATTGGTATGGGAAAAAATAAAAAACTAATTTTCCCGATTGGATAAAGTATGATGCTGGAGAAAACAACAGCAGACACAGCTCCTGATGCACCAACAGAGTTATAATAAATATTATCCTTGTTTTTTTGGAATGATGCTACTACCGATAATGCAATTCCCCCGATATATAAAAGCAGAAAATAAAAAATACCTTTGACTCCAAAATAATTTTTAAAGAAAAATTCAACTATTCTTCCGAATGAATGCAAAACAAACATATTAATTATTAGGTGCATCCAGTCTGCATGAATTAGTCCATAAGAAAAAAACCTATAAACTTCTTTAGAATGTTTAATAAAATATGCATTGAATTTTAGCTTATCAAAGATTTTGTAATTATTAAAAGCACTAATAGAAACAAGTACTGTTATTGCAATTATAATATAAACTATTATCATATTAAATGTTTGATGTTTGAAGTTACTTTACCATCTCAACCTTATCGCTTTTAGTTTTCGTATGGTCAATTTCCGAACCAAGTAAACTATGTGGAACAAGGTAAACAATTAAAAGAATGATTGAAGCAGCAAGAACAAATCCTTTACGTTTTTCTTTGTTTTTCAGAAGAACAAAAAAAGCTATAATCCATGCAAGAAATGCAACTGCTGTTTTAGTGTCGGTTAGGTCAGTGCCAAAGGGCCAACCAGCCCAATATACGTCAAAAGCAAATTTTTGAACAATAGGTCCTAATATCATACCTCCGGGAATTAATAAAAGCAAAGTTGCAACTGTATATTTAAAAATGTTTTTACCTTTTATCAAAACTTCCAAGCCTGTTCTTGTTGAAAGCATCATAGCTAAAAACATTAATAAAACATGTGGTATTAAAATAAAAATTGGAACACTTCCTTTATACCTCATCACTACCGGTTCTTCTGTTAGCTTGATTATTTTGTTATCACTATTCAATAATATCTGGTATTCCATTTTCCCGGCCATTGGCTGTCTTGGAATATATGCTATTAGAAAATCACCCTTACGCAACAAATCTGCATGAGTCCATTCATCAAAACTTTTATAGCGTTTGTAAATGTATTTACCGGAAATCTTTTCATCTGTTACTTTAATCTTTATTTCTGAAAATTTAGAAATTTCCGAAGTTGTATCAGTTCTAATCAGCTTATATTTTATTTCCTGTCCACTAATATTCACCTTTCCTTTAACAGTATAAGTTGGTCCTGTTGTTCTTTGATAATAAGCAATAGCAAATGTAAATATCACTGAAAATATCCATAACAATAATGATTTTGTTGAGTATTTCATTTGTATAAATTTTATGTGCTTATATTTTTGAAGTTAATTTATTTTTTTAAACTTAAATTCTACTGTTGCACTTTTGTTAAAAATGCTTTCTATGATATCGAAGATTGCAAATAACGGGAATGAAAAAACGAAAAACAATTTTTGAAGTAATAAATTAAATCTCGAAAACTCTTTAATGTAATTTTTATTCCCTTTTAAAGATTCGAACAACACTTCACGCTTTTTATAAAAACAGTTTAATATGCTCTGAGTCCAACCAAATGGATTTTGTTCAAAAGACAGAAAATGTTTCTCTTCCAATTGGAATCCATAAGCTTTCGCAATACTAACAAAATCTTTAGGTTTGAAAAATAACAAGTGTCTCGGTGGGTCAAGGTGCAACCATCTCCCTTTAAAAATCTTTGCTTGCCAACTATCAATATTCGGAAAAGAAATTGTTAATGTGCCTTTTGGTTTAAGAATTTTTGCTATTATTTCAAGAGTTTCTTTTGGTTCTATTAAATGTTCAAAAACATGAAACATGCTAATTGCATCAAAATTATTTTCTATAAAATCATCATGTTTTAGCAATCCTATCTTAAGATTTATCTCCTGAATTTCCGAAGCTCTTTTTGCAGAATTTCCTTCAAGCTCTGTTCCAAATAATTCAAATTTTCCGAAATTAAGCAAATACTTTAGAAACCTTCCATTGCCACAACCAATATCAAGAATCTTAGCACCCAAAGACAAATTGTCCGTTATCCTTTTAGCTCTTCGATATCTAAAAACATTAATTACTTTTTCAATAATGGGATTGAATTTGTCTTCTTTTTCGCCATAATAAGAATCATCATAAGCCTGGCTTAATTTTTTTTTATCAGGTCGGGGAGCAAGAAAACATGCTTTACAAACATTGCATTTCTCAATAAAATAATCGGAGCCAAAAATATCATAAGTAGGATAAAGCTTTTTGCTGTCTTTACTTTTGCAGTAGGTGCAGATGTTGTTTAAATCAGTCATGTTGCTTGATGTTTCTTCTTTTTCTTATAGTTTTCAGTATTCGGTATTCAGTGTTCGGTATTCAGTTTTTATTTACAGAATAAATTTGATTTGTTAATCATAGATTGAAGCATTTTTCCAACTTGACTGTACTTATCAATAAAATAAGATTTTTGATTGTTATTTATGTATTGACAGTCGTATGCAGATTCAATCCAATGTTGAGTTTCTTGTTGCTCGCCATCTGCATCTGTAAGTTTACTGATAAAGTGTTTTTCATATCTTCTTTTAGCCCATGCCTCAGCTATTTGTGCTCCAACAGACCGAGATGACCTTCTTATTTGATCTGTTAAGGAATATCTTTCTTCTTTTGGAAAAGATTTTGTAAATTCAAATATTTCCATACTAAGTTTCCTTGCTAATTTATAAACTTCTAATTCCCTAAAACTATTAACATATTCCATAATATAATTTTTCTAATGCCTACCGATTACCGAATACTGAACACTGATTACTGAACACCGATTACTGATTACTGAACACTGATTACTGATAACCAATAACCGATTACCGACTACTAAATATCTTAAACTTAGCTAATTTCCATTTTTGCATGCGATATTGAATTGAAGTTTTTAATACCCCAAATCCATATTTAACACTTCTGCTAAAATTTATTGAAGAACCTTCGTCAAAATATTTTGTTGGACAAGTAATTTCACCAATTTCAAATCCGGCAAAAAATATTTGAGCAAGCATTTGATTGTCAAAAACAAAATCGTCAGAATTTTCATGATAATCTATTGCCTGAAGAACTTCTTTTGAAAAAGCACGATAGCCTGTATGATATTCCGAAAGTTTTTGATTTATTATAAGATTTTGAGAAAAAGTAAGAAACCTGTTAAAAAAATATTTATAATAAGGCATTCCGCCTGTTATGGCACCTTTGCCGAGAATACGTGAGCCAAGAACAACAGGAAACAAATCATTAGCAATCATGTTTGCTATTGAAGGAATTAGTTTAGGAGTGTATTGATAATCGGGATGAACCATAATAATTATATCTGCTCCCAAACTCAAAGCTTTGTCGTAGCAGCTCTTTTGATTGCCACCATAGCCTTTATTTTTTTCATGGGAAACAATATGCTTAATTCCTAATTTATGAGCTACATCAATTGTTTTGTCAGAACTGCAATCATCAACAATAACAACTTCGTCAACAATATCAAAAGGGATTTCATTGTATGTATCTTCTAAAGTACTTTCTGCATTGTAGGCAGGGAAAACAACTATTATTTTTTTGTTTTTTAACATTGAAAAATTTTCAAATTTAAAATGTAAAATTACAAATTCTTAGAATATAATATCTTAAAAATTATATTTGCCATTCGAATTAAAAACAAATTCATTTCCTTTCTTTAACATCAATAGCATCATAAACTACTTTATGGATATTGGTGCGAATATTAAGTTTCAGCAGTTTATTTTCTTCAGCTGAGGGATATACTCTGTTAGAAAGAAAAACATAAACAAGATTTTTGTCTGGGTCAGCCCAAGCATAAGTTCCTGTAAAACCGGAATGTCCAAAACTATTATCCGATACTTCGAGACAAGCAGGACCACCTTCTTCGTTGTTTGGCAAAGGTTTATCAAAACCAATTCCACGCCTGTTATGGTTCAAAGGAAATTGTTGTTTAGTAAACTCTTTAACCGTTGATTTCTTAAAATATCTTACTCCACCATAAACTCCGCCCTGCATCAACATTTGCATAATAACAGCAACATCGTTTGAATTTGAAAACAAACCTGCGTGTCCTTCAACACCATTCATCATGGCAGCTCCAGGGTCATGAACATATCCTTGAATTAATTGATTCCTGAAATATTTATCATCTTCAGTAGGAATTATTTCAAATAAATCGAAATGTTTTAATGGATGATAACAAATATGATTTAAGCCCAAAGGAATAAAAAAATTATTATTCACATAATTATCTAAGGATTGAGATGTGATTTTTTCAATTATTTCTTTCAATAAATAAAATCCTAAATCGCTGTATCTATATTTCTTACTTTTTCTAAGTTCAGAATCAACAATCTTTAGAATGATTGAATCTTTATAAGTTTTGTTAATATAAATATCATTTGCAACCTTATAAGGAAATTCATCAGATTTTATATTACTATAAATTAACGGATTTAGCTTACCATCATCTTCAACAGTATATCTGTAATAAGGTATCCAAGGATGCAATCTTGCCTGATGAGCCATAAGTTCGCGTATGATAATATTTTCTTTGTTTGTTCCTTTCAGATAAGGAAGATAAGTAACAAGTTTCTCATCAATATCAATTTTACCTTTCTCATACAATTTCATTATTGCAAGAGTAGTAGCAGTAATTTTTGTTACTGAAGCAAGGTCATATAAATCGGAATTCCTAACTGGGATTTTCTCATCATAAGTATGATAACCAAAAGATTTATTATAAATAATTTCTCCATCTTTAGCAATAAAAATCTGGCAGCCGGGATATGCTTTTTCTTTTATTCCTGACAAAGCAATAGAATCAATACTTTTTAATTCTGTTGATGAAATACCTACATTTTCAGGCATTGAATATTCCAAACGTGTTTTTGAAGTTTTTACTTTTATTTCCAAATTAAATATTTTGGATGCAGAAACCGGAAGTTTTCCTGAAGCAGCAATGCCTCCAAAAATAACCTGTGCCGAAGCTTCTTCAGCAAAATGATTATCCTGATAAGAAACTAAAATAGCTTCAATATTTTTTGTGTTTTTAAACCTTGATAGAGAATAAGGGCTTGCAAAAACGTCAAGAATAACTTTTTTCTTCTTCTTTAACATATTTACAAAATCAATGCTTGCCTGACTTATTCCAAAATTATATTTCGGGGAATTATTAGTATTATGAATCCCAACTATAACAAGATTATATTCAGATAATTTCCTTAGCAAGGATTTTATCTGTTCATATGAAGGTTTTTTTGGAAGAAGAAAATTATCAACACTTGCATAATTTCCAAGCATTATTTGAAAAGGACGCTTTGTTGCATATCCAATAGAAACAGATGCTATTTTTAAAGTATCAATGCGTTTAAGTGGCAAAATTTTATTGTTGTTTTTTACAACAGTAATTGATGAAGCATATAATTTTCTATTAATAAGTTTTGCTTCAGTTGAGTTTAATTCATTATAAATATTTGTTATTTTAACTTGTTTTTGTTTTGATAAACCTAACCAATATTTAAAAGCTAAAACCTTTTTGCATTTGTCATCAATAAGTTTTTGAGAAATAATTCCATTTTTTATTGCTTTGCTAATCTCTCTTATAGCAATATGAACATTTTTTGGAAGCAACAAAATATCATTTCCTGCTAAGAGGGCTTTTACTTCAATAATTCCGGCTTTGTTATATTTTGTAACACCTTCCATTCCAAGAGCATCAGTAATAATTAAACCTTTAAATCCTAATTCGTTAATCAATAAATCTGTAATAACTTTTTTCGAAAGTGTTGTTGCAGTATTTTTAGTATTATCATATGCAGGAATATACAAATGAGCAACCATTACACTACCCAAGCCTTCATCAATTAGCCGTTTAAAAGGGTAAATGTGAATTGAATCAATAATATTTTTTGAATGTTTTATAATCGGCAGAGCATAATGCGAATCTGTATCTGTATCTCCATGACCTGGAAAATGCTTAGCACAAGCTAAAATTCTTTGGCTTTGCAATCCTTTCATATATGCGATACCTTTTTCAGCAACATTATTCCTGTTTTCACCAAAGGAGCGACTATTAATTACAGGATTTAAAGGATTATTGTTAACATCAACAACAGGGGCAAAATTTATATTAATTCCTAAACGTTTGCATTGCTTAGCAATTTCTTTTCCCATTTGATAAATAAGTTGATTATCCTGAATTGCACCAAGAGTCATTTCACGTGGAAATGCATCAACACTATCGAGACGCATGGCTACTCCCCATTCGCCATCAATAGAAACAATTAGAGGAGTTTTTGCAAGTTTTTGGTAATAATTAGTAAGATTTGCCTGACGAACAGGACCTCCTTGAAAAAAACATATTCCACCGACATTGTAATCACTTATAAGTCTCCCTACAGCGTCATGATATGCTTTATCTTTGTTAGAATGAGCCCTTATCATTATTGTCTGGGCAATGCGTTCATCAAGTGTTAAAGAATTAAAAACCGAATCAACCCATGCTAATCCTTTAAAATCAATCAAAAGAGCATCATTGTTTTTTATACCTTTCGGAGTATCAGATAATCTTGTAAAACCAACAATTATTAGAAATAAAACAGGAAATATTATCAATATTCTTTTCATAAAAAACACACATTAATGTGTTTTCAAAAATAAAAAATAAAAAATATTAATAGCTTATAAAGCTGTAAAGTTTCTAACATTAATTTGTTAGTTTAGTGGATGAGTAAAAGAAAGCATTAGAAATTGCATGTTTAAGGAATTCGAGACTAAATCACTATTGTAGGCTTAAACAGATAAGAGTTTTAATATCTCGGTTTAGAATATATTTATTCAACTGGAGGTTTAGGAATAGTAAAATGAAATTTAGTTCCTTTTCCTAATTCGCTTTCAACCCAAATTTTTCCTTTATTTTTTTCAATAAACTCTTTGCATAAAAGCAAACCGAAACCTGAGCCTTTTTCTTTGTTAGTTCCTAATTTGTTTACATTTTCACCAAATACAAACATTTTCTTCATATCCTCTTCACTAATTCCAATACCTGTATCAGCAATAGACACTTCAACAAATTTTTCTTTATCAATTGCAGAAATAACAATTTCACCCATTTTGTCAGTAAATTTCAATGCGTTAGAAAGTAAGTTTCTAAAAACTGTATTAAGAATATTAGCGTCAGCATAGATAATAGTATATTCTGATATTGTTGACTTAAGGGCAATTGATTTTCCTTGACTACTTTGTTTGAGCAAATTAATATTTCCATTCACAATTTTATGTAAATCAACTTTTTCCTGTTTTACAACAATTTCGTCTAATTGTAATTTTGTCCAGTTTAACAAATTATCTAACAAACCATAAGTGCTTTCGGAAGTATCTCTAATGTTTTTAATAAATTCTTTTTTCTCTTCTTCTTCAAACTCATCATAATTATTAAATAATATATCCGAAAATCCTATAATTGCGTTGAATGGAGTTCTTAAATCATGAGAAATAATTGAGAAGAATTTGTCTTTAGTTTTATTTGCTACAATCAATTCATTATTTAGTGTTTCAGTAAGTCTATTTTTTATAATAATTTCTTTGTTTTTAATATTTAGCAATTGATTGATTTTTTTATTAGTAACATATTTTCGAAATTGAATAATTGCAATAATTGCAATAAAAACAAATAATAAAGCATAAATAAGAAGAATTTTATTTTTCAACTTCTTTTCATGTTGAATTTTTAATTGTAAAATTTCGTTTTGCTTAATATTATTTTGAGTTTCAGTAAACACCTCAACTTTTGTTATTGATTTTGTAATATCTTCATTTATAAGAAAATCTTTTATTTTATCATAGTTTTTATAATATTCAAGCGATTTTTCGTGATAACCTAATTTTGAATATACTTCTGACAATAATAAATAGGCATTTTCTTTTTGAAATAACAATTCTCTTTCATTAGCAATTTCAAGAGATTGTGTTGCATATTCAATAGCATCGCGATATTTCCTTTGCAATGTATATACTTTTGAAATATCAAGAAGCAAAGCAGAAACATCAATCTGGTAATCAATTTTTTTATAAATCTCAATTGCTTCCCAATACATTTCTATTGACTTCAGGTATTCTTCCTTTTCAAGATAAACTGAAGAAACGTTAGCATAAGATTCGGCAAGACCTTGCCAATATGAATCCATATTTGGTAAATCATCAATAATACACAACAATTTATATATTGCTACAGATTTATCAAAATATTCAAAAGACTTTTCATAATCTTTTTTCAGCTTATAAATTTCCCCTAAATAATTATATGAATGCGCAATCAAAAAATTATCTTTAATGTTATATCTTCGAATTTCTAAAGACTTATTAAAATAATTCAAAGCATTATCATAATTCTCTTTTTTAATATAATATAAACCTAAGTTATTATATACGACACTAATTCCTTTATAGTCATTAACTTTCTTGAATATTTTTTTTGATTTAAGATAATATTTATAGGAAATCTCATAGCTACCCTGCTTATAATAAACATTCCCAATATTTAGGTTACACCATCCTAATCCAGAACTATCTTTCAGGTTTTCTAAAATTACTAAAGCCTTAAGATAATAATTCAGTGCAAAATCATATAATCCTTGTTCAAGATATATATTAGCTGTACCTTGATAAGTGTCTGATAATTGATGCCTACTATTCAATCCTTTTGCTAATCTTTCTGCTTTCACCGAATAATCTAATGATTTTCTTAAATCGGTTTTACTATAGAGAACAATTAACCTATTAATTATTCTTAATGTAGAATCATCTTCTATCTTATTTTCTATTCTTTTATTTAATTCTATTTCAAGAGTATCAATATAACCTGAAGCATTCGACAAATTTGGATAGAAAAGAAAAAACATATATCCAAGTATTACTATAAAATATAAGAAAAACTTAGAATTATTTTTATTGTGCTTAATCATACTTCTTATTTAATAAATTCAAAATAATTTTAAAAAATTATCATATTTGCTTTTTTAAAATATTTGTAAAAATACTACCGTGGAAAAGTAAAGTCAATTATTTTTACATAATTTTACAAAAAAATGAAATGAAGTATTAACTAAATTTCTAAAAACACCTATGAAAAAAATATTATTATTCTTAGTATTAATCAGCTTTTTTGCATGCAAAAACAAAGTTGAAAAAGCCCCTAACACTGCTGTATTAAAGGGAATTATTGAAAATCAATTAGGGGATTTTATCACTATTTCTCACAAAGTCGGATTAGAAAAAATTACAGACACCGCAAGGGTTGATTCAACAGGAAAATTTATTCTTAAAATTGATATTAAAAAACCCGGATATTACACTTTTTTCCATGGAAGAGAAACTGCTTCTCTTTATTTATCCCCCGGCGACAGCATTAATCTAAAACTAAACACCGATGAATTTGATGAAACATTATCATTCGATGGCAAAGGAGCCTTAGCTAATAATTATATAATAGAAACTTATCTTTTAAATGAAAAATTAGGTATTGACTATCGCGAAATTTACAAACTTGAAAAAAATAATTTTATATCTAAAATTGATTCTATTTATAAAATACTAAACAAACACTTAGAAGAATTTATTGGCAAAAACGAAGACTTTAACGACTATTTTATATCAATGGAAAAAAACAAATTACTTTATAAAAAAGCATCATTAAAAATAAAATATCCGGAATCTTATAAATATATGACAAAAAATGATTCTTTGGATTTAGGTGAAGATTATAACGATTATCTTAATGAACTTAATCTTAACGACAGCAACTTGTTGGAATTACCCGAATTCATAAATTTTTTGATTAGTTATATGAAAGAAGAAGTAAACAAATTATTCGAAGAAGACACTATTCTGGCAAAAAAAGATAATGGATATATGCTTGCAATGATAAAAGTTATTCAAAACACTTTTACTGATCATAAAATTAAAGAATATTTACTTTATAATCTGATGTATGAACAGTTAAGATATTACGGCATTAACAATATTGATGAAATTATGAAAGTATTCAAGGAGAATTGTACAAAGAAAGAATATCTTGATAAAATCGAAGAAGAATATAAGAATTGGGAAGTTATTGCATTCGGAAAAAAAGCACCTGTTTTTGAATATCAGGATATTGAAGGAAATTTAGTTTCGCTTTCTGATTTTATTGGAAAGTACGTTTATATAGATATTTGGGCTACATGGTGCGGACCATGCATAGGAGAATTACCTTATCTTGAAAAATTAAATAAGGACTTTAAAAACAAAAATATTGTTTTTATGAGTGTGTCTGTTGACAAAGATAAAGATGCCTGGAAAAAAATGGTAATAGAAAAGGAAATGAAAGGTTTGCAGCTTTTTGCCGATAAAGCATGGGAATCTTCAATCGCCGTTGATTATCTGGTTCACAGCATTCCAAGTTTTATTCTTATTGATAAAGAAGGTAATATTATTAATCCAAAAGCCAAGAGACCTTCTGCAGGAATATACGAAGTGATACAAAAACTTGAAGGATTATAGAATATTGAATTTTTTTTATAGTCCCATAAATTGAATTCCTATTCCACTTAAAAGAATCATTGCACCTGCAAAAGCATGCATGTAGCGTTCAAGCTTTTGTAGGGGCAAAAGATTTACTCCGTAGGAAGTTATGAGTACAACAACTAGCATTGTTAAAACTGTAACCAATGAAAATACAATTGTAACTGATACCATTCCCAAAATACTATTTTGAGCAGCGGGATACATTAAAATCGGGATTAATGGCTCACAAGGTCCAAGCAAAAATATTGTAAACAAAATCCAGGGTGTTATATTTTTTTTGGAATTTTCTTCATGATGAACATGTGTATGCTCATCTGTATGTTTGTGTTCATGATTATGTTCTATTCCATCACTATGATAATGAAAATGTTTATGAGGCTTATTCTTTATGGCTTTTCGAACTCCCCAAATAAAATAGACAAGCCCAAAAGCAATAAAAAGCCATGCAGCAAGATCACCTCTGAAGGATTCAAAAGGTTCTATTTTTGAAATTCCAAATCCAAAAGCTACACCAACTAATCCAAGTAAAACCGAGCTTCCAACATGTCCCAAGCCACAAAAAAAAGTAATCCAGCCGGTTTTTATCATTGACCAATTTCTTGCTTTTGCCATCACAATAAAAGGAATATAATGGTCAGGCCCCAACAAAGTATGGAAAAAACCAATTGAGGCTGCTAATACTATTAAAACTGTGAGTTCTTGTGTCATGTTTTATTTATATTTTCCTAATTTCACCTATCATCAATTGAAAAATTATTTCCTGACAAAAAACAAAAATAATTATTTTCTTTAATAAAAAATATTTTAATACATGACTTTATTGACTAATAACATAAATTTGTAAAAAAATTGGAGAATTGAAGAACCGATATTTTATAGAACTTTCATATAATGGGGCTAATTATCATGGCTGGCAACAGCAAAATAATAGCATTACTGTTCAACAAACAATTAATGAAGCACTATCAACACTCTTAGGCGAAGAAATTAATGTAATAGGCGCAGGTCGTACTGATACAGGCGTTCATGCTAAAGAATTTTTTGCCCATTTTGATTATAGCAAAACTCTTGATGAGCTTGAAATAAAACAACTTAGTTTTAAACTAAATCGTTTTTTACCTTTTGACATTGCCATAAATTCGGTTATTGCTGTCAAAGAAAATGCTCATGCCCGCTTTGATGCAATTTCACGCACATACCAATATTTTGTAAGTAAAACCAAAACTCCTTTCAACAAAGATTTCTCTTATTATGTATATGGCAAACTTGATATTGAAAAGATGAATGAAGCTGCTGAAACCTTGTTTGAGTATGATGATTTTTCTTCTTTCTCAAAATCAGGAACACAGGTAAAAACAAATATCTGCAAAATACATCATGCTAAATGGGAGAAAAATGATGAAGGTTTATTGGTTTTCACTATCAAAGCCGACCGCTTTTTACGAAACATGGTTAGAGCAATTGTTGGTACTCTGCTTGATGTTGGAAAAGAAAAAATAAACATTAATGATTTTAGGAAAATAATTGAAAATAAAAACCGCTCCGATGCTGGATTTTCAGTTCCTGCTCATGCCTTGTTTCTTACAAAAATAGAATATCATGAAGATATTTTTGTGTGAAAATTCTATTTCAAATTTTTCTGATAAAGCTTATATAATAAAAGCATCGTTCAATTTAGTCTTCCGATTAAGTCTATATAAAAATAAAAAAAATACAGAAACAATTTGTTATTAAAAAAATAATTATTATATTTGCATTGAGCAATTTATGATGGAAATAAACTGAATTTCCGATTATACAATTATTGCCTGCAAGAGGCGCATCATTATAATTAAACACTTTTGGTTTTTGCAACGCAAAATAGCCAATACAATGGCAAAAAAAATTTGACAATGAAAAGAGAGTTAACAATAAAACTTGATTACATTAAAAGGGACATCTTTTGGATAGCGAAAAATAATTTTCAAGACAGAACTTTGCAATCAAAACTGAGATGATATCAAAGTTGCCTTATTGACAAACATGGTGATTGCAGAGTTAAACAGAATAAATTATGGTTTATTTATAATTTCAATTAATCAAATTGATGAAGATTATTATCTTGAAACAAAAGTTTGTCAAGATGCTTTCATATTGGAAGAGTCAATTAATGTATATTTTTTATAAACTAAAATCTTTAATCATGAAAAAAACAATCTTCTTTTTAGCTTTTGCATTCATGGGCTTAATGATGAATGCACAACATAATATTACGAAAAACACTACTTGGGATGGGAATGACCCAAGTAATCCACCTCCAACTACTATTACAGGTGATATAACAATAAATGGTAGTTACTATTTAATTATTAAAAACTGCACTATTGCGATGCCTTCAACTTCTAAAATCATTGTTAAAAGAAATGCAAAACTTTATATTGATAATGCAACAATAAAAGCAATAAGTGGAGAATGGATTGGAATCAGATGTGATAAAGAAACAATATCAGGAAATGACAGAGTTCCTTATGTAAATATTTCTAATTTTAGTGTCATTACTGAAGCTGAATGTGCTTTTATGAATAGTTTGGATGGCTTATCTAATTTTGGAGGAGCTATTGTGGCTACAGATGTTGATTTTAAAAACAATAAGGTATATTTAAATCTTCAAAATTATAATTATAACCAGAGAAGTTGGGAGTATTGTAAATTCGCACGATGTAAATTTCATGAAACAGTGTGCCATACTGGAGTTTACTATATATACTTGAACAATGTTGAAAACGTTAGCTTTAGAGGTTGTGAATTTTATTACGGTTGTTCATCTCCAAGAATTTGTATTATAGCTGATGATTCAAAATTTACTATTAACGGTTACATTAATTATTTTTATCCTCATCAAATTATTAAAAATGTATTTACAGGTTTTTCAACAGTAATTAATGCTCAAAATAATCCTCAGAATATTAAAACTTTAACAATTGCTAATTGTATTTTCAATCCTATAAGCCCAACTGATGCAAATAGTGACATTTATAGTATTAAACTGCAACGTTGCGATAATCCTCAAATATATTCTAATACATTTAACATTTATCAGGGTTCTAATTCTGGGTCACTTATTGTAGAGAATAAATGTGCAATTTCCCTTAATGATTGTTATACTTTCAAAGTAGAAAACAACACTATAAATTTTACAGGGCTACAGCAACAAACTTTTGGAATAATAGTTTATAATTCAAAAGACCAATCAAATCAAATATACCGAAACACTATTAATAATGCTACTGTTGGTATTCAAGCTGATGGAAAAAACAGGGGGAATTCATCAAACTGTAATTTACCCAATCATGGCCTGAAATTTCTATGCAATAATTTTAATAGTTTTAATACTGCATATTATATGAAAACAACAAATTGTAATAATTCAGATCCTGTTTTTGGTGTAAGTAAATTTCAGCAGGGAGCTATTAATGGAGAGGCAGCATCTCCAAATTTTAATTCACTTTATCAAAGAACATTAACAAGTGGAGGTGAATATGATTTTAAAAATGAACATATTGGATCGAAGGATATTATTTATGTGATTCCTTCAGATGTAAATCCTGGAAGTTTTGGTATTACATATCATACGAATACTATTTATCCAGATCCAGATCCAAATACAACAATATCAACTCCACATTGTGAATCACGGTTACCGTGTTTTGGAATTAATTGTCCTGTATCGATAGGACCAAGCACAATTTACCCTGTTTTTCCTCAATTTAATAATGTTAAAAGCCAATTAGAAGATTTAGTAAATGCAGGTGACCATGGTTATTTATACGATTTAGTAGAAGATGTTTCAACTGATGATTTGGATGATGTATATGATGCATTAATGGAATCAACTCCATCCCACGACATAATTGCATTAGCATGTGAAAATGAGTTATTTTCATCTTTAATGCTTCGAAATATATTAGTTGAAAACACTTATAGTATAAAATCTCAGCCTGTACGTGATGCTTTAGAAAATCGTGATGACCAATTAACCCAGGCAATGATGGATGATATTTATGAAGCAGCCGAAAGCATTTCGGAATATGAAGATTTGATGATGCAATTAGATCAAATGCATATGGAATATGCCTCATTAATGAATGAATCTCTAAATGCACTAAGAAACAGGGATACTATTCCAATGGACAGCATTAAGATGTATCTTGAAGCGTATGATAATTTCCTTTCAATCATTAAACTGATTTATTTAGAATTTGAAGATGGGAATACATCAATTGCTGAAGATTGGTTTGACTATTTGCAAACAATAACAGATGATGAAACAGAACTTGACGATTACAACAGTTTGTATAGTGATGTTCTTTTAGATGTTTATTCAAATTTATCTGGTGATTATTCAAATTTAACAGAAACTCAACTAAGTATTTTGTCTGATATGACCAGCAATGGTACTTACGCTTCAGGTATAGCCAAATATATATTGTCAAGATATTATGATTATGATTTTACTCCTACTATTTGCCCTGTTGAGTCTAATTCTCAAAGAAAAGGAAGAATAATTACTTCAAACAACATACAAGTATTAAATGTTTTTCCAAATCCTGCAAATAATTTAATTACAGTACAAATTCCTAATGATTCATTAAATAGTGCTTATGCAGAAATCTTTGACATCTCAGGTAAAATACTCATAAAACAAAAATTAACATCTGAGTCTTTAAATATTGATGTATCTTTGTTGTCAAATGGTATATATTTGATTAAAGTAAAAACTGATAATCAAAACTTAACAAAACTTGTTGTTATCAGTAAATAGAATTATTGATTATGAAAAGACTAATCATTTTTGTATTTATTTTATCATCAACTATAGTTCTTTCTCAGAATTGGGAAACGCCATTGCGTTTTCCGGTTCAGGGAGAACAATCCATAGAACTCAGAAAAACATTTTATAGTAATACACCTTGGCTGATTTCTCAACCTTCAATTTTAACATCAAAAAACAATGGTATTTGTATTGACACACTATATTTAGCAAGATACACTACAGGATTTTACGATGTTTTGGATAGTGATTCGGCATATTTTATTTCAGGTCATACATGCAATGAAAGGCATTTGATTTTAGATCCTGATAATCCAACAATGTTAGTAAGAATGAAAGTCTCCTATTCTGGTCAATTATTGTGGCAACATATTGATAGTATGATGCGGGGCGACCATTTTACTATGTATAATACTAGTTTAATAAAAACATCAGATAATAATTTTGTACAAATGGGTGTGGTTGTTAATGACTATAACGATTTCAAAGATTATATGATTAGACTTCCGGTATATATTAAATTTAATTCAAATGGGGATACTCTTTGGCGAAAATTATATACCGATACTGTTGGAAGAAGAGGAGGGGATTGGCCACAAAATATTGTCGCTGAAAATGATGGAGGATTTACCGTAGCTGCATTAACCCCATCATTAAGTAAAACATATTCTTTAGACACAAATATAAATTTTTGGTATAATGATACTACATATGTGAGTTTAATTAAATACGATAGTTTTGGGAATGAGGTGCATCGTAAATCTCATGTCATTGGAGGTGAATTAGTTCCTATGTCAATTGGATTACTAATGAAACAAGATGATGGAGGATATATCATTGGAGGTGCTAATCAATTCAATGGAACAAGCAATCCTGCTAAATACTATTTACTTAAGGTTGATAGTTTATTTAACTGGCAATGGATTAAAACCTTTGGTCAAACTTTTAATAATATGCCACTCTTAAAAATTCAAAAATTATCTGGTACATTTTCTTATTTTGCGGCATATCATATAGATACACCTATGGTTGTGAGTAGTCAGCAAACATACTACACTTCTTATAATCAAATTGGAAGAATGGATTCAAATTTTGATATTATTGATGATACTATTTTTTATATAAATCTAGCACCAGTTGGCTCTCCTCCTGTCTGGTATTATCAAAGTTTTGGTGAGATAAGAGGATTAACAATTGCCGATAATAACAATCTAATTGTTTGTGACAATCTTTCAGTTGGAGCTCATTTATTACAAATTGATAGTAATTATCAGGTTAAATGGAGTCGTTGGATTTCACATTTTCCTGATTTTGCTGAAACTGTCTATAAAATGAGAAAAGCACATGATGGAGGTTATCTTATCGTTGGAAAAACAGATTATTCGGGCAAGGGCGGTTGGTTTGTGAAAACCGATACTAATGGTTTTGCTTTGCCAAATGGGGCGGATACTCTTTATCATATTGGCATAAGTGAATCAGATCCCGATAGCTATCGGGACATTAATAAGCCATTGGTAATTTATCCTAATCCGGCTTCGGATGTGTTTTATTTAAGTGTTGATGATAAAGACTTTTCTAATGGCATTTTGAATATTTATGATTTAACGGGCAGACTTAAAAATCAACATAAACTTAATGTTGGTAAGAATAGTATTAATATTGAAGAATTATCATCAGGGATGTATTTGGTAAGGATTAAATCATCAAAAGGAAAAATACAAACGGGGAAATTGATAGTGAAATAAAATAAAATTCCAAATGCCGAGTCGTCGGATGACTTTCAAAAAAAATAAAATGAAGAAACTCTTTGTTTCGATAATATTAGTAATTATCTCAATTACAGTTTTTGCCCAACATTGGGAAATGCCACAACATTTCCCGATGCAGGGTGAAAAGCCGGGAACTGTAGCATTTGAAACACCATCCGAACCCCCTTTATTAAATAAATCAAAATTTACTCCAATATCAAAGAACAATTGCAATTGTATTGACACACTATATTCAATTCGTTATAATACCGATTTATATGATGTACGGGATTATGATTCGGCTTATTATGTTTCCGGTATAGTATATCATTTGGCACATTCGAATTACGAACCTGATAACCCTTCCTTATTACTAAGAATGAAAATTGATTATTCAGGAAATATAATTTGGCATAAAATTGACAGCCTGATGAGAGGAAACCATTTTGCTACTAGAAATACCAGCATAATCAAATCCAGTGATGGTAATTATATTCAGTCAAGCTGTATAGAGTATGACTTCAATAATCCAAAAAATTATGATTGGCATGCTGCTGCTTACACAAAATTCAATTCAAACGGTGATATAATCTGGCAAAAACTTTATAAAGATACTGCCTATCATCATAGCGGTGATTGGCCTATGGATATTGTAGCTGAAGATGATGGAGGATTTAGCGTTGCTTCATTATTCGGTTCTGATTCAAAAACATATTCTACGGATACTTTGATTGACTATTGGTATGTTGACTCAGTTTATGTTGATTTAATTCGATATGATAGTTTGGGTAATATAAAGCAACGAAAGAAACATCATCTTAGTGGAAACGGTGTTAAACTAAGAATTGGCTTAATAATGAAACAAAATGATGGTGGATATATTGTTGGAGGTGTTAACAGATATACTGCACCCGATTATTTAAGGGAATACTATTTATTAAAAGTTGATAGTAATTTCAATTGGCAATGGTTTAAAAAATTTAGTCAAACTAATATTAGCGATCCTATAATAAAAATTATTCCAATATTATATAACCAATATTATTTTACAGTTTATAGGGCAGATACTCCTATTGTTGTTAATATGTGGGGTGATAAATATTACAACGGATATTATCAGATAGGCTTAATGGATTCAATGTTTAATATATTAAAAGATACCGTTTTTAGAATACATTTAACTAATCCAATTAATATTTTTTATAGAGATCTTGGATTTATTAGAGGAGCAAGTCTTACAAAAGATAAAGGTTTAAGCGTTGCTTCTGATGTGGGTTTTGGTGCAAATTTAGTTCATTTAGATAGTAATCTTAGTTTTCAATGGAATCGTTGGATTGCAGATTTCCCATACTTTACAGAAGTACCATATAAAATGAGAGGGGCAAAGGATGGTGGCTATTTAATTGTTGGTAGAACTAAAAGATATGGAATGGGTGGCTGGTTTGTAAAAACCGATACTAATGGTTTTGCTTTGCCCAATGGAGCAGATACACTGTATCACATTGGAATTAGTGAATCAAAAGAAAGTATTAATAAACCTTTGGTAATCTATCCTAATCCCGCAACAGATGTGTTTTATTTAAGCATTGATGATAAAGAATTTTCTAAAGGTATTTTGGAGATTTATGATTTAACAGGCAGGCTGAAATATCAGCAAAAACTTAATGCTGGTAAGAATAGTATTAATATTGAAGAATTATCATCAGGTATGTATTTGGTAAGAATTAAATCATCAAAAGGAAAAATACGAGCGGGGAAATTGATAGTGAAGTAAAATTCCAAATGCCGAGTCATCGGATGACTTTCAAAAAAAATAAAATGAAGAAACTCTTTGTTTCGATAATATTAGTAATTATCTCAATTACAGTTTTTGCTCAACATTGGGAAATGCCACAGCGTTTCCCAATGCAGGGTGAAAAGCCGAGTGCTGAAGCATTTGAAGCACCTGCTTGGCATCCTTTGTTAATTAAATCAAAATATACACCCAAATCAAAAAGTAGTTGCAATTGTATTGATACACTGTATTCAATTCGCTATAATACTGATTTATATGACGTAAGGGATTGTGATTCAGCCTATTTTGTTTCCGGTATAGTATATCATCAGGCTCATTCTACTTATGAACCACATAATCCTACATTATTGTTAAGAATGAAGATTGATTATTCAGGTAATATAATCTGGCATAAAATTGACAGCCTGATGTGGGGAAACCATTTTGCTACCAGAAACACAAGCTTAATTAAATCAAGTGACGGTAATTATATACAATCAGGTTCAGTAACGTATGACTTCGATAATCCAAGAAATTATGATTGGCATGCGGCTGCCTATACTAAATTCGATTCTAATGGTAATATAATCTGGCAAAAACTTTATAAAGATACTGCCTATCATCATAGCGGTGATTGGCCTATGGATATTGTTGCCGAAGATGACGGAGGATTTAGCGTTGCTTCATTATTCGGTTCAGATTCTAAAACATATTCTACCGACACTTTGATTGATTATTGGTATGTTGATTCGGTTTATGTTGATTTAATTCGATATGATAGTTTGGGTAATATAAAGCAACGAAAAAAACATTTTCTTGGCGGAAACGGTGTGAAATTAACAATTGGTTTAATAATGAAGCAGAATGATGGTGGATATATAGTTGGAGGTGTTAACAGATATACTGCTCCTGATTATCTTAGGGAATACTTTTTATTAAAAGTTGATAGTAATTTTAATTGTCAATGGTTTAAAAAATTTAGTCAAACTACTGCTACTGAAACAAGAATAAAAATACTTCCTAAAATAAATGACAAATACTATTTTGCTGTTGAAAGAGCGGACACACCCATTGTTATTACATCATCTGGTCAGAAAGAATATTATTGCTATTATCAAATTGGCATAATGGATTCAATGTTTAATATATTAAAAGACACAATGTTTAAAATGTATTTAACAAATCCCATTAATCCATTTTATTATGATGCCGGGCTTATTAGAGGAGCATGTCTTACGAAAGATAGAGGATTAAGTGTAGCTTCAAATGTCGGTTTTGGTGCAAATTTAGTTCATTTAGATAGTAATCTTACATTTCAATGGAATCGTTGGATAGCAGATTTCCCCTACTTTACAGAAGAACCCTTTAAAATGAGAGGAGCTAATGATGGTGGCTATTTGATTGTTGGTAGAACAAAAAGATATGGTATGGGTGGCTGGTTTGTAAAAACAGATACTAATGGTTTTGCTTTGCCCAATGGGGCGGATACTCTTTATCATATTGGCATAAGTGAATCAAAAGAGAACATTAATAAAGAATTGGTAATTTATCCTAATCCTGCTTTTGATGTTTTTTATTTAAGTGTTGATGATAAAGACTTTTCTAATGGCATTTTGGAAATTTATGATTTAACAGGCAGGCTTAAAAATCAACAAATGCTTAATATTGGCAGGAATAGTATTAATATTGGAGAATTATCGTCAGGGATGTATTTGGTAAGAATAAAATCATCAAAAGGAAAAATACAAACGGGGAAATTGATAGTGAGGTAAAATCAAATTCCATATGCAGAGTCATCGGATGACTTTCAAAAAAAATAAAATGAAGAAACTCTTTGTTTCGATAATATTAGTAATTATCTCAATTACAGTTTTTGCCCAACATTGGGAAATGCCACAGCGTTTCCCAATGCAGGGTGAAAAGCCGAGTGCTGAAGTATTTGAAGCACCTGCTTGGCATCCTTTGTTAATTAAATCAAAATATACACCCAAATCAAAAAGTAGTTGCAATTGTATTGACACTTTATATTCAATTCGCTATAATACTGATTTGTATGATGTAAGGGATTATGATTCGGCTTATTATGTTTCAGGCATAGTTTATCATCATGCATATTCGACTTACGAACCAGATAATCCTACTTTATTGTTAAGAATGAAGATTGATTATTCAGGAAATATAATTTGGTATAAAATTGATAGTCTGATGAGAGGAAATCATTTTGACAATAACAATACTGGTCTTATCAAATCCAGTGATGGTAATTATATTCAGTCTGGCTATGTAGTATATGATTTTGATAATCCAAAAAACTATGATTGGCATGCTGCTACTTACACTAAATTCAATTCAAACGGCGATATAATCTGGCAGAAACTTTATAAAGATACTGCCTATCATCATAGTGGTGATTGGCCTATGGATATTGTTGCTGAAGATGATGGAGGTTTTAGTGTTGTTTCATTATTCGGTTCAGATTTAAAAACATATTCCACAGATACTTTGATTGATTATTGGTACGTTGATTCAGTTTATGTTGATTTAATTCGATATGATAGTTTAGGAAATATTACCCAACGAAAGAAACATTATCTGGGCGGAAACGGGGTTAAACTTACTATTGGTTTAATAATGAAACAGAATGATGGTGGTTATATCGTTGGAGGAGTTAATAAATTTTCTGCCCCTGATGTTTTAAGAGAGAATTATTTATTGAAAGTTGATAGTAGCTTCAATTGGCAATGGTTTAAAAAATTTAGTCAAACTACTGCTACCGAAACAAGAATGAAAATACTTCCTAAAATAGATGATCAATATTATTTTGCTGTTTATAGGGCAGATACCCCAATTGTTGTTAGTATGGGTGGTCAGAAATATTATAATGGATATTATCAGATTGGAACAATGGATTCAATGTTTAATATATTAAATGACACTGTTTTTATGATGTATTTAACAAATCCTATTAATCCTTTTTATCATGATGTCGGGCTTATTAAAGGAGCATGTTTTACAAAAGATAAAGGTTTAAGTGTAGCTTCAAATGTAGGTTTTGGAGCAAATTTAGTTCATTTAGATAGCAATCTTAATTTTCAATGGAATCGTTGGATAGCAGATTTCCCCTACTTTACAGAAGAACCCTTTAAAATGAGAGGAGCTAATGATGGAGGCTATTTAATAGTAGGTCGAACCAAAAGGTACGGTATGGGTGGCTGGTTTGTAAAAACCGATACTAATGGTTTTGCTTTGCCAAATGGGGCGGATACTCTTTATCATATTGGCATAAACGAATCAAAAGAAACCATTAATAAGCCATTGGTAATTTATCCTAATCCAGCTTCTGATGTTTTTTATTTGAGCATTGATGATAAAGAATTTTCAAAAGGTGCTTTGGAAATTTATGATTTAACAGGCAGGCTTAAAAATCAACATAAACTTAATGTTGGTAAGAATAGTATTAATATTGAAGAATTATCATCAGGAATGTATTTAATAAGAATTAAATCGGCAAAAGGCAAAATACTAACGGGGAAATTGATTGTGAGGTAAAATCAAACTTATAGTAAAGTCATCAAATGACTGCATAATCATCCAAGGACTTTTAAAGAACTCAATTAAAATCTAAATTTATTAAAAAAGAAAAACATTCAGCAAAGAATTACTTCTCGATTTTTTCACTCTGCTCTTTTGCAACAAAACGGTAAGGCTTTTACTAATAGGCGGATGAGCAATAATTTCAAAACCGATTTTTCGAGCAATATCAATTGATTCTCCTAAATTTTCTTTACTAACACGACCTTTTGGTTCGGCAATCAACATTTTGCCACCTTGACGCAATGACCTGTAAATTTCCGAGAAAAGTTGTTCTTTGTTGCCAACTTCATGAATAACAGCAAAAGCAAGAACAAAATCAATTTGTCCGTTCATATCATTTATCTGCAAAGAATTTGATGTGCACAGACGAGATTCAATTATTTCATCAAGCTGTGCTTTTTCTACTCTTTTTTCGAGTTTTTCTAACATTTTTTCCTGAACGTCGATACAAATAACACTACCATCTTTCCCTACGAGTTTTGCAAGAGGTAAACTAAAAAATCCCATTGCACAGCCAATGTCAATTACATTCATCCCTGACTTTATATATTTTCCAAAAATTTTATCGGGATTTTGAAGAATTCTCCTTAAAGGACTTGCTAATAAATATCCCACCCAAATTGGGCATATATGCTCTTCTGCCATTTTTTTATAATTTTGGTTCCTTTTTTCTAAAGACGGAAACATTCAATTTTATTGCAATCAAAATTACTTTTTTTCATAGAACAAATTTTTTATAAATTTGCCAAAAATCAAAAACAAAATTTAGACACATGAAAATAATAAAATTAATTTTTACGGGACTAATAATTTTCGCAATGACTACAAATGTTATTGCTCAGGATTTAAGCAAAGGTCAAATATCTGAAAAAGATTTGATGCAAATAAAAAAAGCCTACTCAAATAAAGCTGAATATAAAGCATTGACCAATGCAGTAACAAACAATGATATTCAAAAACTCGCACTAAACAGGGAAAATCTTTATGAAGCTGATTTTTATTTTTCCAACAAAGTGAAAACTTCGGGAATTACCAACCAAAAATCATCAGGAAGATGTTGGCTGTTTACAGGCTTAAATGTTATAAAACCTTTCGCAATTAAAAATCTTAATGTTTCAAATTTTGAGTTCTCTCAAAACTATTGCTTCTTTTGGGACCAATTGGAAAAAGCTAATTTGTTTCTTGAAGGAATTATTACCACAATAGATAAACCAATTGACGACAGAAAAGTTGAATGGTTTTTCAAACATCCTCTTAGTGATGGTGGACAATGGACAGGTGTTGTTGATATTATTGAAAAATATGGTGTTGTTCCAAAAGATGTTATGCCCGAATCTTATAATAGCGATAATACCAGAATGATGAGCCGTCTTGTTAAAAGAAAACTCAGAGAAGACGGGATGATTTTAAGAGATATTTATAAAAAAGATAATAAAACAAATAAGCTGAATGATAAAAAAATTGAAATGCTTGGCGAAGTTTATAGAATTCTTGCAATCACACTTGGCGAACCACCAGTAGAATTTTCATGGCGTTATAAAAATAAAGACGGAAACATCAGCGAATTAAAAAATTATACTCCAAAATCTTTTTATAAAGAAGCTGTAGGAATTAATCTAAACGATTACGTTATGTTTATGAACGACCCTTCAAGAGAATTAAATAAACTTTTTGAAATTGAATATGACCGCCATATTTATGAGGGTAACAACTGGAAATTTATAAACTTGCCAATTGAGCAAATCAAGGAATTTGCCAAAGCTTCAATCATTGACAACGAAGCAATGTATTTTTCTTGTGATGTTGGCAAACAGCTTAATAAGAACAAAGGTACTCTTGATGTAAACAATTATAATTATGGAGAATTGTTTGGTGTTAATTTTGGGATGAACAAAAAACAACGCATCCAAACTTTTGAAAGCGGCTCAACTCATGGAATGACTCTTATCGCCATCGACATTGACGAAAGCGGAAAAACAGTTAAATGGTTATTGGAAAATAGTTGGGGTAGTTCAAGCGGATTTAAAGGCAAATTAATTATGACAGATGAATGGTTTAATGAATATATGTTCAGAGTTGTTATTAACAAAAAATATATTTCTGAAGATGTGCTAAAAATTCTTGAACAAAAACCTGTTATGCTGCCTCCTTGGGACCCTATGTTTACTCCAGACGAATAATCTCTGTAAAAGCAAGAAAATATTAAATTAAATCGCTAATAATCCTACTCCTACTTTTAGATTTATTAACATATGGTTAAATATTCTTTCTTTACCAATATTCTCTAAATAATTACTTTCATTAATATTTCCTATATTAATGATATTATTATTCGAAAAAATATTTCTTAACGAAAAAACTTCTGGAATTACACAAATTTGGATTCCTGAATTAACTATTAGTCTGTTAAAATAAACTCTTTTCCTACCAAGTGTAAATCCCATATAAGTTGTTAGGGATATATTATTATCTTCAATAGATATTTCAGTAATTTCATTATAATGTTTTTCAAGTTTTTCAATCACCTTATCCTTATCATAAGTTGACACATACCTAATTAAACCAAACTCAATTTGACCATATCTACCTAATGGAGCAAGAGCTTCCTTATTAAAAAATGTATAATGCAAATTAAAACAAGTTGATGAAATATTACAAACCGGAATAGTACTTATACTGGTACTAGTTTCTTTTTCTTGTCCGAACATATCAATATAAGTTAAATCAAACGATTTATATAAAGTAAATCTGGTTTTAAAAAAATCAGCTCCAATACCAATAGACCTTCTTCTGCTTATCACATAATCCAATGAAATATTATTTCTTGTATTAAATTTCAGAATACGATTAAAAGCTCTATCAGTGTGGTTATAATTACCATTTGTGGGATTTCTTAATGCAGACAAAAACATATTATTATACTCGATGCTAAGTCTTTTTCCCATATAACCTGATACTTGTGCAAACAGACTTGCACTAAAAATCACTATAATAATTACTAAAACAGTTTTTTTCATTTTTTTCTCTTTGTTTTAATTTGAAAAAATGTGTCATATATTCTTGAATTTAAGAAAGCTTTATCGTCATTTTGTACAACTTCTTCTGCAATATAAAGTTCAAGTTTTCCACTTTCAACATTAAATAGCACATTAAAATATTGAGTATAATGTTCGGGTTTAACAAGATAGTAAATTGCTATTGGAATTGTGTATATAAGAATGGAATGCATAACTATCTTTTGCCACTGTTTTTTTCCTTGCCTTACATTAATTAAAGCACACCAGTCAAAATACTTAGTATTGTATTTTTCAATAAGTGGTTGCATATATTGGGATTCAGACATAACTAATTCCAAATCTTCATGATTTACGCATTCAGAAATCCAATCGTTTAATGATGCTATGTCATTAAACACATCAGTATCATCAGAGTTTAAATTTTTTGAATCAACTAAACTCATGTTAACTCCAGTTAATTTAGCATTTTCAGTTATAATTTGGTTAAGTTCGGCTTGCTTTCTCTCTGAATCAATATATCGAACTTGTGTTTTCTTTCGTTCATCAATTCTATAATAAATAGGGTCAACTAAAACCATAGTATCAATCCCTAATGCATAACCTAGTTCTTGTATCCTTCTTTCTTTTTTCCTTTTTTTTCGATAATATTCTTTTTTTGCATGATAGTTCATGTCGTCAACATCAATTTCTTTTTTCACTTTTAGATATTCTTCATCCCAATAAATAAAACGTTTTTTAAATTCTTTATCATGCATTAAACCAACAAAAGCAAACTGATATGCATTGTCATCTTGAATTTCATTTTTCTTCTTCTTTCTTTTTATTCTTTCGTATTTACTAAGATTTATGCTATCTGTTTTTTCATCAGAGTTCTTCAATTCAACCTTTATATCATTTTTTGATTTCTTATAAAAATTCTTAGAAATGAGTTTGTTTTTATAAACAACTTCCTTGAAAAGACTATCAGAAATTGCATATAGATATTTGTTATTGGGATATTCCTGATGCAAACTCCAGCAATATTCCAATGCTATTATGTTTAATTCTTTTTTATCTATTTTTCTAAACAAATGAAAAACTTGCTGAGATTCTCCTTCTATCTTTTTGTATGATTTACAAACTTTACTAAATCCTCCATATAATTTATATTTTGTTATACCATATAAACTACTTGCTATAGCTGTCTTTAGAAATTTATTATTTGGATATTTCTTTAATAAAACATAGGAATTATATATTACTTCAGGATAATTTCTTGATATTAAAAGTTGTCTGATTACTTCAAATCTTGCTTGTAATCTTGCATTTTCAAAATCTTTCTTTGGTAAAATAAATTTTTTTCTACCACTATTATCCATTTCATCTTTCAGAAGTTCTATTTTCACTCTTCTTTTTTCAATGCTGGGATGTGTACTTTTTGATTCATCATAATCATCCCCACCTTTTATAGCAGCGACTTCATCAAGGAAATACTCTTTAGAAAGTTTAAAATATTTTGTATTAAAAAAATTTGTATCAAACACTATTTCGTCGAAGGGCAAATAAGAATATTGCAAAACATCGAAAACGCCATCCAATTCTTCAAGACAATAATTTGATTTAGAATAGAACATAGTTAAGCCAAGTTCATCAGCTTCCATTTCTATTTCACGTGACCGTAAGTTTCTTTCAAGAAACAAATTACTATTTGAAAGACTTTTATAACCATCCTTACCCTTTGATATTTTTTCTGTTTCAACAAATAAATTAATGCTGTGTTTTTTTATGTAATGAATTAATTCATGAGAAATTACATAAGCAAGTTGAGCTTCGTTTTCTAATTGGGCAATTAAACCAATATTAATCACGATAATACCCTGATCAGTTGAAAAAGCATTAACATAAGGCGATTTTGTTACATAAACCCGAATTTCATCACGCAATGCTTCATTCTCTTCACCTTTAAGTAATTCATCAACAACTTTGTTAACATAATTAGTTAAAGGGTCGTTAAATAAAACTTCTCCGCTAAGAAGCATATCATCTAACATAAAATTACTTCGAAGCAAAAATTTCTCCTTACTTTTCCTTGTAAAACGCTTTTCATCTGTAGAAATCTCAGCTTTATCTTCTAAATATTTTTGTTCAGATTTTTTCCTGAAATCTATTGGTAATTCCCCATAAGATTTAATAGGTTTATAGTTATTGACATCAAACTTTTGTCCAATACTTATGAGTGGAAAAATTACTATCCCGAGTAAAATAATTAATAATCTTTTCATAAAATTTGTGCTATGTAGTTTATAAAATCTATCCAAAAATAAAAAATAAAATTAATATAATGCTATATTATAAATTAATTTTATTATTATTCGATATTTTTTCAACTTATTTATGCAGACCACATTCACGATGGTCAGGAGTTTCCCACCACCATCTTCCTGTACGTATGTCTTCGCCTTTTTTCACAGAACGTGTGCAAGGACGACAGCCAATACTCGGAAATCCTTTGTCATGAAGAATATTATAGGGAACATTGTTTTTGCGGATATATTCCCAAACTTGTTTTTCTGACCAATTAATCAAAGGGTTAATCTTAATCAAATTATGAACTTCATCCCATTCAACCAATTGCATATCATGACGTGTAACTGATTGTTCATGTCTTAAACCACAAATCCATGCGTCCAAACCATCGAAAGCTCTTTTTAAAGGTTCTACTTTTCTTACATTGCAACAATACTCTCGATTTTCAATGCTTTCATAAAAAAGATTTATCCCTTTGGAATTAACCATTTCTTCAACTTTCTTATTATCAGGAAAAAATATTTTAATTTTAATTCCGTATTTTATACAAGTTTTATCAATCACATCATAAGTTTCGGGGAACATTCTGCCTGTATCCAAAGTGAAGATTTTTGCTTTTTTATCAATCCCTAAAATCATATGAGTTAGGACTTGGTCCTCTGAACCCATGCTAGAAGATAAAGCAATCTTTGATTTGTATTTATTTAAAAAATACTCTAAAACCTTCTCCGGACTTTGATTTTGAAATCTTTCGTTTAATTCTCTTATAATTTTATCACTCATCACAATCTATTTAAATGCAATTTGCAAAATTAAATAATTAATTAGATTTAATTAGCTACTAAATTATTTTGATGTTCAGAAAATGAACTCACAGGCTATTTGTCCATAAAATACAAAATAATGGACAAAGCATTTGAATTATGTCAAAAACTGGACAGGTTTTGACTATTTGTCCAGTAAATAGGAAATATTGGACAAAAGGCATTACTTTTTGTTTTTTAAATTAATACTAAGTAAATTCGCAATAATGATGATTACTTATTTTATATTATTAAGCTAATAATTAATGGAAAAAGAATTAATAAAAATTGCAGCTAGGAAACAATACAATACAACTAACCTAGAAATAGCATCAAGCCTAGCTGGAGCTTTTCATAGTTTTGAGTTCAATGGTCAATGTGCGAGAATATCTTTACCAAAACGTCCTAAACAACAAAACTGGAAGAAAAGTCATACTCCAATTAATTGTTGGGGATATAGCCAAAAGGGCAATAGGAAGAACCCTTTAAGCTATGCTATTAATCAAATAACCCTAACAATTGATATTGAAAAAACATATAATTGTAAGTTCAATTAAGAAATGCGACTTTTAATCGCGAGAAAAGGGAAGTAAAATAATATTATTCAGGAAAGGAAAGAGATAAAAAAATATCTCCTTCTCTTTCGCTGAATTG
>Ga0307990_1000393_pt1 | contig 40273 bp, 38 predicted proteins | sample EllFjometagen129_FD_203168 | JGI IMG/M metagenome (GOLD analysis project Ga0307990, IMG submission 203168) | Marine microbial communities from Ellis Fjord, Antarctic Ocean - #129 | ecosystem: Environmental > Aquatic > Marine > Unclassified | place: Southern Ocean | collected 2014-10-08
GTTAGAGGTTAGAGGTTAGAGGTTAGAGGTTAGAGGTTAGAGGTTAGAGGTTAGAGGTTAGAGGTTAGAGGTTAGAGGTTAGAGGTTAGAGGTTAGAGGTTAGAGGTTAGAGGTTAGAGGTTAGAGCCCCGAAAAATAGAAAATTTTTCCCAAAGGAGTCCTTCGGACAATTTTCGTAATTTTTCGAGACCGCCTTGCTCGCCTCGCTGTGAAGCGGGCCGCCAGCGTAGGCTTTTGCAAAAGCGAGGCAGGGGTGCTCGGGCTCTGCCCGGCATTGAGAGTTGAGAGGGTTGAGAGTTGTGGATCAAGTTGATTGAGAATGGGTGCTCGGCAATCATACTTTATTTTTAATCACTATTGTCCGTGAAAAATGAAAGATTAACAATAGATTTCTCTCCGCCAATTGGCGGATTGAAAGATTTCTCCTGCCGCAGTTGCGGCATCGAAATGACAAAGCCCCGGGCTATGAATGGGGTGGGTGAAAGTGGGCGTTTCGCGCCCACTTTCACCCACCCCAAATTCTCCAAATCCATGTCACCTCGAAGGAGCGTAGCAACTGAGAGGTCTCTCTTCACAAAATGTACCCCAACTACATTCAAATACTTATTATTTGTAGTCCCGGAATTTCGGGAAAGAATCTTAAGTTTGTAGTCGGATTGTAGTGATTTTAAACAAAGTTGTCCTTATCTTTCAACGACAAGCTGGTTTCCTTTATACCCATCGCATAATCAGGCTTTCGATATCTTTCATTTTAAAGGGCTTGGAAATATAATCATTCATCCCAACATTTAAGCACACTTCACGATCTCCTTTCATGGCATTTGCCGTCATGGCAATTATTTTTACACTTGTATTAAATTTCCTGATTTCTTTGGTGGCATCCAACCCATTCATTACGGGCATCATCACATCCATAAAAATAAAATCGTAGGTTTTATTGTGGATTGCTTCAATCGCTTTTTTCCCATTTTCCACAATATCTATTTCCAGATTGAGACTTGCAAAGGATCGTTTTGCAATTTTTTGATTGATGATATTATCTTCGGCAAGCAATATACTGAGATTTGGTAATGTTGTTTTTACTTCCTCATCATTTGCTGTAAGCTGCGGTGATGGAGCTATTGCAAATAGCATAGCGATTGCCTGTTTCAATTTGGATTGTTTAATCGGTTTTAAAAAGTAAGCATCAACAATATTTTTTTCAAAATCCTTTTTATCCTGAGAAATGGGATGGGTTGTCGTGAGAATCACTTTCAATTTGTGAAAGCTTTGGTTACTTTTTATTTTTTTGATAATCCCAAAAGCACTTTCTTCCAAATCATCATAATCAATTATTAACACCTGGTTTCTATTGGAGTTTTCACTTATCGATTTAAAATGAGCAAGAGCATCATCGGGCTGGCTGAAAAATTTGGCCGGAATACCAAGATTTTTTAGTATCTCTCCTTTAATACACCGGGTGGCATTGTTTTCTGTGATTACAAAAGCATCAATTTCTGACAGGTTACACTCTTTGTCTGTATCCTCAGATATTCGAATATTATCAATTTCAAATTCGATTATAACATGGAATACTGTCCCCAAGCCTTCAGTATCAGCTTTTATATTAGGGTTCGGACTTTTAGCACTTATGGTGCCTCCCATTAAATCGACCAACATTTTTGATATTGTGGTTCCAAGCCCGGTACCACCATATTTTCTTATTGTTGAACCATCGGCCTGGGTAAATGCCTCAAAAATCTTTTTGATACGGTTAGATGGAATTCCTATGCCAGTATCCTCAATTGAGAAAAGGATTTTTGCTTTTTTCGCATTTTCATTATCAAGCCTCGTAAGCCTTAAAAACACGTGACCCTTGTGGGTAAACTTTATAGCATTTCCTACCAGGTTGATTAATATTTGTGCCAATCTGCCTTCATCACCAAAAACAAATTTAGGGATATTTTTATCGATTAGATGGTATAAATTAAGATTGCTTTTTCTTGCTCCAAGTGCAAACTGATCTACAATGGCCTCGACTGCTTCATAAATATTAAAACTATAACAGTCGATTCCAAGTTTTCCGGCTTCAATTTTTGAAAAATCCAAAATATCGTTAATAATATTCAAAAGGGCCTTGCTTGATTGCTGTACAATTTGGAGTAAAGATTTTTGGTCTTCATCCAATTCAGCATTATTTAAAATATCAATAGCCCCTATAATGCCATTCATTGGGGTACGGATTTCATGGCTCATATTTGCAAGGAATTCTGATTTGGCACGATTGGCCTCAGCTTCGCGATCACGGGCTTTTTTCTGTGCTTCAATATCCATAAAAGCCTCCAGCAGGTACTCTTCATCATCAATTATTACGGGGATCACACTTTTGAGAATCGAAATGTTACGGCCATCTTTCCCAATCATTATTTTTTCCTCAAGTGAAAAGTATCCAATATCCAAATCAAAAATTGGGCATTCGCCAACTTTCACAGAACAATAACACCCATGGCATTGCGCTCCGCTCAGTATTTGAATGGCTTCTTCCCTCGAATCGTATCCCATAATTTCGGCCGCTGCCGAGTTAATCTGCATAATGGTTTTTCGTTTTAAAAGCACTACACCAACCGGAATTTTGTCAAAAATTTCTTTAAGGGTTTCGTAGGATTGATTTAATGATGAAACAAGTTTTTTCTTTTCTTCATCTGCTTTACGTTGCATAAGAATTATGCGCCGGGTTTGAGCCAAAAGAAAGATGATGATTATAATTTCGACCAGGCTTATTCCAATAATTGTGATTATCTCGTAGAAATGCCACTGCCTCAATTTTTTATTATACAACATTTCAACCTGCTGCAATTTATTACTTACATCAAAATAAATTTTATTGCCATGCTCATGTGCCCTTGTTAATATTGTTTCGGCCTGCTTAATTTTAAAAGATATTTGTTGTTCTGTTTTCTCAACCTTTACAGGATTTGATAAGAGCAACTTTTCGGCTATATCTTGTTTGATATCAGCAGAGAGTATTGATAAGTCTTTGAGCTTGGGCCTGATGTTAAGCACTTCTACAATAAATTCGCTATTGTTGCCTGGTATGTATGATATCCTCTCGACAAATTCATCGGTTTCATAAAAATTTGTTTGTAATGTGTCTAAAATTTCACCTCCCTTTTCAAGTGCATTTACCACTTTATGGGTAGCTTTTATAAACTCATCAATATTAGTATTAATATTATCGATCTGCTTTGGGTGATTTACATTTAAATAGGCAGTAAAATTTGCACTGATCAGGAATAGTTTTTTTTGAAGCAGGTTTCCCAATTGTTGTTTTTGCTGTTGATTGGCAAGCTCTTGTTTGAACCTGGAATTCTCGCGCGAATAATAAAAACTAACACCCCAAATCAAGAATAAAGCAATAATAAAAGTAAGCAAGAGCAGATAAATTCTGACGATAACCGGTTCTTTGAAAATATTGGTTTGGGAATTCATTTTTTGAGTTCTGTTTTTTTTTTGATTTAAGCGCTATTTATTTTACCTCATAAAGTCCATACTTACCAAATTTTGTTTTCCCTCTTTCGGATGCTGCCAATGTTATAAACGCTTTTGCAATTTCAGGATTTTTTGAATATTTCAATACACCTAAAACAAGACGTTTTTTTGAGGCATATTTTTCATCAATAGATAGTATATCCACGAAATTTTTATTTTCGAGCCAGGTAGCAGTGGCATACCAGTTAATAACAAGGTCAGCCTCATTATCGCGCAAAACATTTATAAGGTCTTTTGAATCGGTGGTGAGTTTCAAAGCATTGGCTTCAACTTCTGTAAAAATGCCGCGTTTTTCAAGTATTTTCCGGGTCTCCTTCCCAATACTTCCGCTCTCCGGATTGCCAATAACAACAGCGTATTTTTTATTAGAAAGATTAGTTAGATCGTTTCCAATATTTTTGGGATTGCCTTTCTGTACCATCATAGCAGCTTTATTATAGCCAACAAAAACTGTATCGGTAACTATTCCCGGATAATTTTCAAATAAAATTTTATAGTAATTATCCGATCCCGGTAAATAAAGGTCACCAACCTGATTATGCAAAATCGAATTTAACAGGTTTCCCGATCCACCTTTTGTTATAACAATATTACAATTTTCCTGGGCTTCAATTATTTCTTTGATCTCAGTCATAGGTTTTATCATGGTAATACCACAATAAATCAGTAGTTGAGGTTTATCGGTGTTTTTTTGCTCTTTATGTTGATTACAAGAAAAAGCGCCAATTAAAATCAAACCAAATAAAAAAGAGGAGAATAATTTCCGATGTTTCAAATATGATTTATTTTTATTCATAATATTTTTATTGGACAATAAAAATAAGAAGTTTCACGCAACTTTGATGTGTTTTAATAAAATATTTCGTAAAAATATTAACCCCCGACTTAGCAATACCAATTTTTGGGGAAGGAAACGAAGCCAATCCAGAAGTTTTGGAATTGGTATTTCTTAGTTGTAGAAATTTTATAATTTTTCCGGGTTAAATCTATTTTGACCCAGATTATAAAAAAAATACCCTGCATCAGGGAGATACGGGATATTTTTCAGTTCATCAAATATTCAGATTGTGGTAGCTTACCTCAACTTAAATTACGCTAATAAAATTTCGGCCGGGATTTTCAATTCTTTATAAAGAGATTTAACCATTTTAAGGATAAGTTTTCGTTTGCGGCTAAGTATTTCGCTAACCCTGCTTTGGCTTCCTAAATACTTCGCCATGTCGGTTTTGGTCATTCCCGTATGTTCCATCCTGAAAAGAATTGCATCAACCGGATCGGGGGGTGCAATTGGGAAGTGCTTTATTTCATAAGCTTCTGCCAATGTAACCAACAAATCAAATTCGTCTCCTTCGGGCGTATCTTTTGTGCAACCCCAAAGTTCTTCAATTCTTTCAAGCGATTTCAAATAATCATTTTCTGTTTTTATGGGTTTAATTTCCATGGTCAAATAGTTTTAAATGCAATTATTCTCATTGAGCAAAAATAAAACAAATAACCTTACTTACCATATTGGTAAATAGGGCTTACTGAAAAACTCAAAACCATATCATTAACTTTAATATTTCGGTGCGCCTGCCTCGTCCGGCAAGGCGGGCTGCACCTCCCGTATCAATTCTAATAGATGCATCTACAAACCCGCTTCGCCGCGAGGCGAGGATTATCGCCACGCTGTGGCTTTTCTTTCAGGTGCAGAGCACCGACAATCTTTGTAGAGTTTTATCCAACCATCCAGCTTAAGGTGTAGCGCACCGAAATATTTGATGCAAGGTTTTTGAACAAACATCCTCCAAAACCTTGCACAAGGAATCAAATGTTAGGGCTTAACTTTTGATAATTCAATGGATTAGGCCTTTCTCAGCAGACCCTATGCATAACCCAAAAAAAATACCCTGCATCGGAGTGATGCAGGGATTTTTCAGTTAATCAATCAAAAACGGAGATATGTGTTATGAAATCACATTCATATTAAAGATATACTACTTTTCCCCGGACAACAGTGATTTAATATCTAAAATCTTAAATCGTTAATCTTAAATCGTTAATCTTAAATTAAGGACTATTTATCCTCGTACTCAGCCAGGATGCCTTTTACATCATCGGGGGCAAGTCGTCCATAAGTTTTTTCGCCCACCTGCACCACCGGCGCAAGTCCACACGCACCAACACAACGCAGGCAGGAAATAGAAAATTTACCATCGGGAGTAGATTCCCCCACCTTGATGCCCAATTCCTTCTTAAACTCCTCAAGAACTTTTTCGGCACCACGCACATAGCAAGCCGTACCTGTGCAAATCGAAATTGGATGCTTTCCTTTGGGTATCATGGTAAAGAATGAGTAAAAGGTTACAACACCATAAACCTTAGCCAGCGACATTTTCAAACCATTAGCAACCACTTCCTGAACCTCGGCCGGAAGGTAGCCAAATTCGCCCTGCACCTTATGCAGCACGTTGATCAGTTCACCCGGTTTGTTATCGAAAGAATCACAAATTTCATTGATTTTTGCAATGTCTTTTTCTTTTAGTTTTACTTTTATACTCGACATATCTTGCTTTATATTATATCCAAAAATCTTTTTAAAGTTATCCGTTAATCGTTATCCGTTATTCGTTATTTGTTAATTGTTATTCGTTACCTGTTAATCGTTAATCGTTATTCGTTAATCGTCCCGAAAAGTAGAAAATCTTCGATTTTCGTGACTTTTCGAGGATGCTCGAAAAAATATGAAATCAAATCCCGAACCTTCGGGATGTTTTTTCCAGCATTCGTTATTTGGTAATCGTTATTCGTTATTCGTTATCCGTTAATTGTTATCCGTTAACCATTTAACTATAAACCATTAACCATTTAACCATTAACCATTAACCATTTAACCATTAACCATTTAACCATTAACCATTTAACCATTAACCATTTAACCATTAACCATTTAACCATTAACAATTTAACCATTAACAATTAACTTATTTCTCCTAATCAATTAAAATTTCTTTTTTCCTATCAAAATAATGAGTATGCAAAAGATGATGCGATTTCTCGCTCAATGGCTTACCAAGAAAATCTTTGTATAATTTCTGCACATATTCATTTTCATGTGATTTACGAATCTTCTTACCTGCATCCTCCTGGTAAATGGCTTTTTGTCTCGCTTTCAAAATACTGCTATCACCGTGAATATATGGCTGACCACCACCACCAATGCATCCACCCGGACAAGCCATAATCTCGATGGCATGGTACTGACTCTTGCCTGCTTTGATATCATCGAGCAGTTTACGGGCATTACCCAAACCGTGGGCAATTCCAATATTAATTGGCAAACCGTCAAAATCGATTGTTGCTGAACGAATACCATCCATTCCGCGCAATTCATCAAAATCAACTTTTGGAAGTTCCTTGCCGGTGTGTACTTCGTAAGCTGTACGAACGGCAGCTTCGATTACCCCTCCGGTAGTTCCAAAAATTACACCTGCGCCGCTTGACTCACCAAGCGGATTGTCGAAATCTGAATCCTCCAATCCGAGGAAGTCGATGTTGGCTCGCTTAATTAAGCTTGCAAACTCGCGTGTAGAAACCGAATAATCCACATCAGGATTACCATCTACTTTAAACTCATCGCGTGAGCATTCATATTTTTTAGCCACGCAAGGCATGATAGAAACCACAATCATTTTTTTGCGATCAACCTTAATTTTATCGGCAAAATATGTTTTGGCTATTGAGCCAAACATCTGTTGTGGCGAACGTGCAGTAGAAGGGATTTCCTTCATCTCCGGGAAATGATGCTCGAAGAATTTTACCCAGGCCGGGCAACAGGAAGTAAGGATTGGCAATTTGACTTCCTTATCACCGCTCAGGTGTTTTGTCAATCGGTCCAATAGCTCAGTACCTTCTTCCATAATGGTAAGGTCGGCAGCAAAGTCGGTATCAAAAACGTAGTCGAAACCCAGCTCGCGTAAAGCGGATGCCATTTTTCCTGTTACCAATGTTCCGGGTTTCAAACCAAACTCTTCGCCCAGAGCAGCGCGAACAGCAGGAGCAGTCTGTACCACTACTATTTTGTTGGGATCAGCCAAATCGTTGATTAATTGGTTGGTGTGATCAACTTCGGTGAGCGCTCCGGTTGGGCAAACATTAACACATTGGCCACAATATGTACATTCGCTATGATCGAGGTTCATCTCAAAAGCAGGAGCAACCACAGCGTTAAATCCACGGTTGATGGCTGAAAGCACACCCACAGTTTGCACTTCGTTGCACATTACTTCGCAACGGCGGCACATAATGCATTTATCAACATCGCGGATTATTGCAGGTGAAGTATCCTCACGATAAGTGCTTTGCTCGCCCTGGTAAGGAATTTCACGAATTCCAAGCTTGTGTGCAAGATCCTGCAATTCGCAGTTTCCTGATTTAGCACAAATAAGGCAATCGAAGGGGTGGTCGGAAAGGATTAATTGAACCACCGTTTTACGGGCATTCAGCACCCTGATAGTGTGTGTATGAACAACCATACCTTCGGCACAATCGGTAGCGCAGGCAGGCGCCAGATTCCGACGGCCTTCCACCTCCACAACGCAAACGCGGCAACCACCGGGTTTGTTCTCAATATTCAAATCGCCCAGATTCATGTAACACAATGTGGGGATGTGGATTCCAATATTTTTGGCAGCCTGAAGAATTGTTGTTCCTTTTTCTACTTCAACAGGCTTCTTATCTATAATTAACTTGATCATATCCATAATTAATTCGTTGCTTGATTAAACAATTTCGATGGCGTTAAATTTACATTTTTCAAGACAAGTTCCACATTTTATACATGCAGCCTGATCGATTTCGTGAACCTGTTTACGTTCGCCCGAAATACAATTCACCGGGCAGTTCCTCGCACAGGCAGTACAGCCCACGCAGTTTTCGGGAATTACCACGTAACGCATCAGCGATTTACAAACTCCTGCCCTGCATTTTTTCTCTTCGACATGCTCTACATACTCATCCCAAAAATTATCCATGGTGGAAAGTACCGGGTTTGGTGAAGTTTGTCCTAAGCCACAGAGCGAGGTGTCTTTAATCACATGGCTCAGGGTTCTGAGTTTATCGAGCGTTTCCATAGTTCCCTTGCCCTTGGTGATGGTTTCGAGCATTTCGTACAAACGCTTGTTTCCAATACGACAAGGACTGCATTTTCCGCATGATTCCTCAACAGTAAAATCGAGATAAAATTTGGCTACGGAAACCATGCAATCATCTTCGTCCATAACAATCATACCGCCCGAACCCATCATCGAACCTGCTTCAATCAGTGTATCGTAAGTAATGGGAGTGTCAAGGTGTTTTTCGGTGAGGCATCCGCCTGAAGGGCCACCGGTTTGAACAGCCTTAAATTTCTTATCATCTTTAATGCCACCACCGATTTCAAAAATCACCTCTCGCAGGGTAGTTCCCATCGGTACTTCAATCAGTCCGACATTGTTTATTTTTCCTGCCAAAGCGAATACCTTGGTTCCTTTTGATTTTTCGGTTCCAATACTTGCAAACCATTTTGCACCTTTGTTAATAATAACCGGAATATTGGCAAAAGTCTCAACATTATTTACATTGGTGGGTTTGCCAAGATATCCTTCAACCGATGGAAACGGGGGCTTAAATGTTGGTTCACCACGGCTTCCTTCCATCGAATGAATTAAAGCGGTTTCTTCGCCACAAACAAAAGCGCCTGCACCATACCTGAGTTCAATCTTAAAATTAAAACCACTACCAAAAATATCATCACCGAGTAAGCCATAATCCATTGCTTGCTGAATGGCAATTTTAAGGCGTTTGATAGCTAGTGGATATTCGGCCCTGATATAAATAACCCCGGTATCAGCACCTATTGCATAACCACATATAGCCATTGCTTCAAGCACAGAATGCGGATCGCCTTCAAGAATAGAACGATCCATAAAAGCCCCCGGGTCGCCCTCATCGGCATTACAAACCACATATTTTTGGTCGGAAACGCTGTTGCGGGTAATTTCCCATTTCAATCCCGTTGGGAAACCACCACCACCGCGGCCACGAAGACCTGATAGTTTAATTTCATCAATAACTTCTTTCGGGGTTTTTTTGGCAAGGCAATTCCCCAACGCGAGGTAGGCATCCCTGGAAATGGATTCGTCCAGGTTTTCAGGATCTATAAATCCGCAGTTGCGCAGGGCGATACGAATTTGCTTTTGATAAAAACCCATGTGTTTCGAGTCTGCAACATGCTTTTTGGTTTCAGGATCAACATACAGCAAACGTTCAACTTTTCTTCCTTTTACCAAATGCTCGCTTATAATTTCAGTAGCATCCTCCGGAGTAACCCGTGTATAAAATGTGTTGTCGGGCAGAACTTTAACAATAGGTCCTTTTTCACAAAAACCAAAGCAGCCGGTGGTAACAACTTTTGCATCGCCGGCGAGATTGTTTTCCTCAATTTCTCTGTTAAGCGCAGTTACAATTCTATCGCTATCGGAAGATTTACAGCCTGTGCCGCCGCACACAAGCAGATGATATTTATAATTAGCCATATTCCCTTTATTTTTTAATCATCAATTGTACTGTAATTTGCCGGGATAATCCCTTCGATGAGTTCACCATTGCGAATATACTTTTCAATGATTTCATCAGCCTTTTCCACATCAACCCATCCAAATACCACGGGTTCGTGTCCGGGCAATGTTACCTCAATTGTAGGTTCGGCATAACTGTAACCCATATCGCCGGTTTGTGTTACTACAGCATCAACATTGCGCTTTTCAAGCTCTTCAACCAGGTAGTTAAACACCTCTTTAGCACCCGATGCAATACCGCTGGTAGCCATTCCAACTTTAATCTGCGCCATCGACTCCGGACTTTCAGCATTTTCTCTAAGCCTGATTTTCTCCTGAAGATCATCTTTGATTTTCCTGAGATCATTTAATGATGTGATTTTTGCCATTAATTATTGTTTTATTAATTTTCAAAATGGAACAATCTAAATCGGGCGCAAAAATATTTCTAAATTCAGTACCCACCAAACTATTTGTTAACAATTTCACACTGTTACTTTAATAACAATAAATTTATAAAGGTTTTAAATAGTGTGATTTAAAGCCTCAAATTTTATATATATTTTAAAAATAAACTTAGGACTTATTAGAAATATATAAATTGATTCGCTTACTTTTTTCACTCACTTCCCTCAGATTTAACAGCATCAAGATTGCTTTGAATGTAGTTTCTGAGAATGGTTCGCAGTTCAGGCCGGTTGAGTTTTACACCACCCAAAGCATTTTTAACTTCCAACGAATCAAGTATGAATGAATTACCATTAATGATATGCTTATAGATAAGATGGATTTCGGGATTACCTGTTAAAAAAAGAAGTAATGTCCCGGTAATATCGCCAAGGGGCTGACGATCGACATGATTGAGTCCGAATGTAGCCTTAACCCTTGTGCCTTTTCCTGGTTTGGATTCAATCTCAAAATTACCACCTGTAAGCTCAGCATGAAACTTAAGCAGGGATGTTCCCATCCCAACCTTTTTCTTACTTTTTGTTGTGAAAAACGGATCGCTGATATTTCTGAGTGTATCAGAATCAATACCTTTACCATTATCAGAAATGGATAATGAAAGCAAATCCCGATCAGTATTTTCCTCAATTTCAATTTCGACAACTGTAGCACCAGCCGAAATGGAGTTATTGACAATGTCTATTATATTTTCACAAATTTCTTTCATCTTGTTTAAAATTAGCCACTGCCTGCCCGCCTTTTTGGCGGGATGCACGGATAAAATGGAAAAATGTTTTGTGCGTGTCCCCCGAAGGATCGGGGCAGGCGTGGGTGTTAATCATTTTCATAAGCGTTTCATGTCTTTTAAATTATTGGCTTTACACTTCTACCTTCATGGCCTAAAATAGCTTTTCTGATTTCCTCAAAGTTCAGGCTTTGTATTTTAAATTCTGTGAAAGGAAACCCGATATCATTTAGGAAATGTGCATCGGAACCGGAAATAAATGCTTTGCCATCCAGGTAAGGAAACTTCTTTACTACGTCATTCATATTGCCATATTTTGATATTTCAAAAGCATCGGCTTTCAGTGCGGGCGGAACAAAACCCAATTGGCTGATCAAACTAAAAGCGGATCGATCGATATGTGCCGGAATAAAAATACCATCCAGTGTGTGAACTTTATTTTCAATCTCATCGATGGATAAATTGGTTGCATTTATCAGCAACCAGTCAATCTGACCTTGAATATTTTCGAACTCATCAACAATAAGCTGGTGGCCAAATTTCTCGGGATTATTAGGCACTTTCAGAATGTGTTTATCAATATATTTTTGAAATTGAGATAATGATTCTTCATTTTCAAAATAGGCCAGGCAATGAACTTCCTCCACTGTTGTAACTTCGATACCCATCATTACATAAATCCCAACTTTTTTTGCCAATGTCTTTGTTAAAATCCCATGGTGTGTTGCATTATGATCTGTTATACCAATAATCTGGAGATCTTTTTTCAGGGCTTCATTCACAATATTTACAGGGCTCATTTCGAGGCTTCCACAGGGACTTAACACAGTATGTATGTGGAGGTCGGCCTTGTATGTTTTTAATGAATCCTTTGATTGCATGGTGCTAATAATTGTGTGTTTTGAAAAGAAGTTCTCAGTGCCGGGCTTCGCTCGTGCATCCTCGAAAAGTTACGAAAATCGGAGATTTTCTACTTTTCGGGATTCTCAGTCTTCAATCCCAAAAACTTTCAACGATTTTCTATTTACCTTTGATTTTTGTGTTAAAAATTACAATATGCTGTTTTATTAAAACATAATATATCAAACTTTGTCACAAATATAGAACTCCTGATCCATTAGTATAAAATCAAATAGTTATTCTACTGTTGTCGTAATTCAATATGTCGCAATAGAATCTTTGACTTATTCATTTTTTCTTTGTGTTTCTTTGTGTCTTGGTGTCTTAGTGTCTTGGTGGCTATTTCTTATAAAATTGCCACCAAGACTCTAAGGCTCAAAGGTTCACTAAGTGTATCTGAGGCGACATAAAAACTACGCCAAGTCAGGAGTTCTGAAATTATGACCGAATTTTTAATCTTCGAGTCCGGGTGGCTTCGTAGTAGAAATTGAAAACCACTCAGACACTTAGGCACAAAGAATCATAAATCAGCAAATACTTAAGAACTTAAAGCCTGGTACAGCCTTCCCCCAAATTCAAAGGCGCTCAACGAGGTAGTAATTACCGGAATTCCTTCTTCATTGGCAGCTTCAATCAATTCCTGCGATGGCTTATTGTTTCCGCTAATTACTACACAGGCCAAATCTTTGAGCGAGGCTATTGCAACCACGTTCTTGTGGGTTTGAATGGTAATCCAAGCCATGCCTTCGCTGGCATGCCCCATCACATCACTTAACAAATCAGAATTATAGCCGCCGGAAACAATTTTCTCACATGTATCATCACCGGCTACCAGCTTTGTGTTTTCCCAGGTTAAAATATCAGACACCTTCATTTTTAGCTCCTTTTTTTGTACAATCTTTATTGAGGGATTCTTCGCCCCATATTTTATGAATCATTTGTTTTGCATGTTCCTGATTAAGAATGTTGGTATGCTGCATAAAAACACAATTAGAAATATTAGCACGTTTTTGTGCAATATCCTCGGCCAGCGCCCTACAGTTTGGAGCACCACAGGCACCACAATCAAAGCCGGGCAGGAAGCACATCAACTCCCTGATGCGTTCCATTTTTTTTAAAGCTACAGCCAAATCCTCATCCAGTTTTATAGGCCTGGGTTCAATATGATCGAGCAACATTTTACTTTCCAGGAAAGCGCCTGCATCAGTCTTTTCTGCCCCGGTGAGTGAGGTTTGTGTATTAGCTTTTAAAGTTTTTTCGGCTCTTTGATGCATCCGTGCGGAAGTTATAAAACGATTGCCGACACACAAAATACCACCGGCGCAACTCTCATCGCAGGCACGCAACTCAAGAAAGTCAACATTTTTGATTTCGTCATTTTCAAGCTTTTCCAGAAATTCATCCACGTTGTTAATCCCATCGATGGCGAGGGAAAGTTTTTTCATCTGCTTCGCCTCCCCATCGGTTAGGGTCCAGGTAATGGCATCCGAACCCAAATGTGTTCGGTTGGCGGCAGGAAGTATCGCATCTTCATTTTTAATTAAATACATAATTTTATTAAACAACGAATCGATATTAATAACACCATTAATAATGCTTTCCTTTTCGCCCACCGGGCTTTTAATAGCAGCTATTTTTGCAGCACAAGGCGTAATATAGAAAATACCAATTTCATGATTTTCGAAACCCTGCTTCAGCAAATCATGTTTAACGAGTTCGGCGGTTAGATCGTGGGGTGGTTTTAAAAGAATGAAATTGTCGGTAAGCGCCGGAAAACGTACTTGAATCAACCTGACAATAGCCGGGCAAAACGTTGAAATCAAAGGCCGGTTATTATTGCCCTCTTGATAGCCAAGCATTTTTTCCTTGAGGAAGTTTACCGATTGCTCAACCTCAAAAACATGGGTAAACCCAAGTTGATGGATGGCCTGGTAAATTTGACCTGTGGAAATATCGTCAGGAAATTGTGCCATCATAACAGCAGGCACAAGCGCCACGCGTACATTGTATTGATGAATTTCGGAAAGATCATCTTCTTCAATCCTGAAAGCATGAACCGGGCATACGCGGTAGCATTCACCACAATCAATACAACGATCTGCCATCAATTCAGCCTTCCCATTTCTTATCCTGATGGCCTGTGTCGGGCATACTTTCATACAATGGGTACACCCAACACAAATGGTTTTGTCGATGCCAAAAGCATGATGAAAGGCTTTGACTGTCATAAATTCAGGTAATTAATTAATACTACGTCAGTTCCCACATTTACCTCACTTGATATCGTCATCGAATCCGTATTTTTCTTCATATTTGCCAAACCCATTCCTGCACCAAATCCCATTTCACGAACGGCAGGCGAAGCCGTAGAATATCCAAGTTCCATAGCTTTGTCTATATCGACAATCCCGGGGCCGGAATCTTTGAGTGAAATTGTAATTTTTTCTGTATCAATATTTACAAGAATTTCCCCATTAAAAGCATGTGCAACTATATTTACCTCGCCCTCATACAACGAAACAACGATCCTTTTTATAATCTTTGGATCGACATTGATCTGCTTTAGCACTTTTTTAACTTCGCTGCTCGCGTTGCCTGCCCTGTTAAAATTCCCTCCTTGTATTTTGTATTTTAACTCCACGCTGTGCCCGATTAAAATAATGGTTTGATGCCAAGTTTAAATAAAATTCCCGACACCCTGAACATTGAAAAACCACTTACAATAATTACCATATTATTCTCAAGAGCCAATTGGGAAATTTCATCGCTTATCTTCTTTCCCCGTGTAAAAATAATGTATCTGATGTCGGCCATTTCGGCTGTGCGTATAGCTTGCACATTGGTTAGTCCGGTAATCAGCAAAATATCTTCTTTTTCAACTGTTAAAACATCGCTCATCAAATCTGATGAAAACGCGAATTCCACCTCATTCTGCAATAAATCGCTACCGCTTATTACAGTTCCTTCAATTTCCTGTACAATGGTTTTTAAATCCATAATAATGTGATGATAAAAATTTCCGGCAAAGATAGCACGGCTTGAATCACAAATACTTTTTGTGTTATTTTGTTAACATTGTTATTTTTATAACAAATGAAATTAAAACGCTGAAATAATAATTGAATAGAGAAAAATGGAATTGGACATTTACACTTTACTCAACAAAAACAAAATCTAACATGAGAATAATGAAGGTGGAGATTTAATCAATTCACCCCGTGAATTCCTCCCGGCACGAGCCTGACACGATAAGTTGGTGCTCCTTGCTTAAAAACAATTCACGGGGTGAATGTTAGCCGAAATGAACAGTTTGTGATTAAATTGAAAAAACCGGGTTGGATGGAAGAATTGAATAGTGATGTGGCAATGTTTAAACCGCCAGCTTCTTCTCATTTTGGATAAGAATCTTTGGATCCGGATTTGGAGAAGGTACGGGCAAACCCTCTTCTTTTAATATCCTAAGATGTTCAATCATTCCCCATCTGGCTTTATACAAACAATCTTCCACAGAGTTTCCTACTCCGGTGAAACCAACAAGCTCGGGTGAGTAAAACCCAAAAAAATCAGGTTCATCTGTGGCCTCGATTGTTAACGAATATTTTAGATTGATCATAACTAATGTCTTTTTAATTTATTTAATTCCAGCAGCTTTCAATATGCTATGGCAAATTCCTGTGGGTACTTCTTTTGCTCCATGAAAATCAATCCGTATTAAATATGATCTACTCCCTGCTTTTTATAATACCTTATCGATCCCTTTTCCTTGACTATCCTGAACCCCTCCTTTTCTATTATGCGTACCAATTCGCTGAATTTCATATAAATTCGTTTATTTACAAAATTAATAAAAAATTAAACCTTACTGCGTTTTTAAACAACATGTAAAATAGCTTTATTAATTTACCCCGTGAATTCCTCCGGGCAGAAATCTAAATCCCCGAAAGTTTGCACACAGCTCAAAAGTTATTCACGGGGTGAATGTTACGACACTTCTAATTCTGGATAAGCGAACAAAACACGACCATAACAACTTATTTTCTTTTTTACTACTTTTGTTTGTTACTAATTTTCAAGTTTATGAAGAGCTACTTAAACAGAATCACTATCAATCCGGATATTTGCAATGGCAAACCTACAGTTAGGGGAATGCGAATAAGCGTTAAAACAATTCTTGAATATTTGGCAGCAGGCGAAAGCGTTGAAAATATTTTAAATGCCTACCCTGTTTTGGAAAAAGATGATATTTCGGCAGCATTACAATATGCTTCTGCTATCCTCGACAAAAACCTAAGCTCCTCTCCCCAATTAGCTTTATAAGCAAATCGTAACATGGACTACCGCTTTCTTATTGACGTAAACCTACCTAAGTATTTCCAGTTTTTTAATTCTGATAAATTTATCCATGTAGTTGATATTGACCCACAGATGACTGATTCAAAAATTTGGCAATATGCGTTAGATAATCATCTGGTTATTCTTACGAAAGACTCAGATTTCTATCACAAATGTATCTTGTCATTGAACAGCCCAAAAATCGTTTACTTTCAATTAGGAAACATGACCATTAAAGACTTACATGATTATTTTACTGCTAACTGGGAATCAATCATCTCGCATCTATCCACGGGTAATCTTATCCTTGCAAAACAAAGCTCAATAGAAATTATTTTATGAATTACCAAAACGGTACACATGCTTGCAGGCAATTAATGGATTAAATATTAGCCGACTCACCTTTTATTCACCCCGTGAATTCTTCTGGCAAAAATCTTAATTATCATCAGGTTGTACATAACTCATGAGCTATTCACGGGGTGAATGTTGGCCGAAACTCTGACAGTCCCGCACGTGCGGGATTAAACCCTGACAGAGTCAGCCATCCAAAAACCACCCACTATTTCAACTTCCTCGGCAATGCCTTTGGAATTAGTTTTTGATTGACAGCACATTGGTTCAAATAATGAAATGACTATTTTTGTAAAAATATGGATTACCCCAAGATTAAATTTGTTGAAGCACTTGAAGACTTTAGGCTTTTCGTGATATTCGATAATGGCACAATTAAAATCTATTCGATGAAAAATAAATTGAATAACAAAGCATTCGCCTCCCTTACCGACATAGATTTATTTCGGAAAGTACATGTGGATTCGGGTGGTTATGGCATTATCTGGAATGATGAAATCGACCTGAGTGAATATGAGCTTTGGAAAAATGGAATCCAGGTTTCTTCGCTGCAAAAACTCGCCGAAGATAATGTGTCATAGACTTCATCGTCCATAGCCTTACAACATGAATCCGAATACCAACATCTCCATTACCATCGACCACCGCGAAAAATTTTCGCATGTTCCTGATTTATTGCAGGAAGCAGGCATAGAACTTTGCTATAAAACGATGAAAGCAGGCGATTACCTGGTCAATGATCAAATACTGATCGAGCGTAAAACAGCCAATGATTTTGCCTTATCAATGCTGAGTGGGAGGCTTTTCAGGCAATGCAGCAAACTGCGTGCTACCGGCCTGGTTTGCCTTATTATCGTGGAAGGCAATCCCCTGGACACCCTTCACAACATTAGCGCAGAGGCATTGCAGGGTGCGCTATTATCGGTGATGGTGCGTTGGCAGATTCCGGTGTATATGGTGAAGGATAAAAACGAAACCGTGAAAACAATGATCAGGGTAGCCGCACAGAACATGAAAGCAGAAAGCAATTTTGCCGCGTGGCAAAAAGGTGGGCGAAAAACCCGCAACAGCCAGGTATATTTCCTCCGATCCCTGCCCTCGATAGGCCCCAAACTTGCACTTCAACTGCTCAAAACGTTTGGTTCGGTAGTTCAAATTATCAATGCATCCCAAAAAGAACTGCAAGCCGTTGAAGGCATTGGCAAACAAAAAGCCGAAAAATTATATGAGTTTTTCAACACCGAAGTTTTTTCGCCTCCATCAAAGTGAAAACATTACCAGGGTAATTTCTCTTAAAAGTATTAACTTTGCTTTCGTTGTAGGAAAAAATTGAAATCTTTAAAGCAATATTAGTAATTATGAACACACGAACATTTTTATTTATGCTTTTGATGAATCATCTCAGTTTCACAAAAAATCAGTTGCCATTTTGGAAAATGAGGAAAATGAACTTTTTACAACAACAAAAAACATATCAGAATTTTTCAGTGTTTGCTCAAAACTCAATATCGAATTGATTAAAAATGGTAATTGTTTAGCTGTTTTATCAAACTCTGAGTAAAATGGTTACTACCAGCGACCCCCTCTAACTCCCCCTCAAGGGGGAGGATTCCTGCGCTCTGGCTGCTGCAGTGGCTAGTGCGGCTGGTCTCCCTTCCCTTTCAGGGGAAGGGCAGGGGATGGGATCATGATGATTTGGAACTCAATAATGCCACCTAAATAATTACTAAAATTATATAAAATTTTTACATTCCATCCAAATATTTCAGCAAACCCGAAAATGCCAAACCCATACAGTACGCTTATTTTACCCTCGATGATATTGAAGTGGGATTTGGCAACACCATTCCTTTGTGGCTGTTTGGTTTTTTGGGTTGATGAAAAACAATGTTGCATTTTGCAACACAACCGATTATTTTTGCAACTTAAATAAAAATGACAACGACATGGCCACTGCAATTAGAGTATCTGATAAACTTGTTAATGAGGCACGGCATATTAGTAAAATTGAAAACCGTTCGTTAACCGGACAAATAGAATTTTGGGCAAAAATTGGAAAACTCGCCGAAGAAAATCCTGATATGCCTTATCATTTGATCAAAGATATTCTAATTGGAGTTCAGGAATTAGATGCCGGTGAAACAACAGAATACCAGTTCGGATAGTAAACTATGAAAATAATTCAGTCAGGTATTTTCAGAAAGAAAGTCAAAAAACTTTCACCAAGCCAAAAAATTCAACTTGATGAAGCGGTCAGGAAAATAGCAGACAATCCAGCAATAGGTGAACAGAAAAAAGGAGATCTATTGCACGTTTTTGTGCATAATGAGGAAATGACATTTTGGAATAGATTTCTCTCTGCAAGTTGGCGGATTGAAAGATTTCTCCTGCCGCACGTGCAGCATCGAAATGACAAAGCTCCGGTCTGTGAATGGGGTGGGTGAAAGTGGGCGCAAAGCGCCCACTTTCACCCACCTCCCCCCAATCCCCAAAATCCATGTCACCTCGAAAGAGCGAAGCGACTGAGACCTGCCTCGCCTTTAGGTTAGGCCAACTGCGGGCGGCAAGGCGGGGGTCTATTTAATAGTTAGTTTTTCAGCGTCCTACACAAACTTGTCATTGGTATGCCGCACATGCGGCAAGAAATCTATTGTATTTCAACAACCTACAAAAACTTATCATTAGTAATAGTGTAATTCTAAAATTTAGGAATGCAGGAGGAAGAGTCTATTAATGATTTTTAGTTTTTTACGGACAACGGTGATCAAATTTTACCCAAACCAAAAACACAGAGCTAACTCATTAATATGCTTCCCGCTACGCCAAACAGTACAGATTAAATCAAGGTAGCGATTTGGAATAGTACAGAAAAAGTGGAGGTCGAAAATTTGCAAATAAGCACTTGCCCGGTGTAACATTGCCGAAACATTTTTCGCAATGCAAAAAAACACACAAACGAAGCCTCATCCAAAACCGAAACCTGCCGGCAAAAAGCTCACCGATGAAATCGAAAAAATCATTGGGTTGGCTAACAGGAATTCAAGGCTCACGTTTTTGCTATTTGGATTTCTTATAAATTAGAAAAATTTGCCCTCCTATTTCAATCTCATTGAGTATTTTTAGCCTCAGCATTGAGTAATGCAGATTTTTATCCTGAATAAGCAAAAGAGATGCAAAGACCGGCAAAGAGAAAAATACAGTTTCCTAAATCATTTTTATCATTTATCATCCATCCGCTGGTGTTGGCTTTGCCTTTTTCTTTATTGATTTTTTATCTGCTGCCGATTGAGTTCGAAAAATTTAAAGTTGAATTGATAAAGGGGGAATTTAATCGGTATCATGAATATTATTTTGATATGGATTTTGATGGTGACACTGAGTGGATTTCTTATCTATATAACAATTTTGAAAATAAAACCGGTTCATACATCACTGTGTTCAAAAAACCATTTAGCTTGCTGGTAATAGATCAGGTAAACTTCGATTTTGAATTTGTAGAAAATGCCCGGCCGCTATTTGCTGATTATAATCACAATGCGTTGGCAGAGATTTACATTTTCCTGAAAAACGATACAGCCCTTTTCATCGCAGGAGTAGAATACAATGATACAACTCAACATCTGGAAAACCCATCTGAAAAATTTGTTAATTATATTTATTACGATGAAGACGGCCTTGAAGATTACAGGATATTCAATGCCCCACCTGTTGATTTAAACGGTGATGGCTTTGATGAAATCATCTTTACCCTCCAGGGCCGTTATTGTGCAAAACCCCGCGAAATATGCGCTTACGATGTTTACAACGATAGCATTTTCAGAACCCCGCCATCGGCCATTGCTTATGTCACAGAACCAGTGCTGTTAAAACACCCCTCTGCAAAGAGCAACTGGCTAATTACCTCGAATACCGTGGTTCATAACAATTACAAAATCCCCGGTAAACTTTACGATGACTCTTGTGGCTGGGCTTTCGCTTTTGATAAAAACCTGGATTTTTGGTTTGAACCAATTCCAAATTCCATCGGGTATGGGAACACCGTACAGTCCTTACCTTTTGTCAATAATGAAAAAGCCGGTATTATTTCGCTTTTTAACAATCCAAAAGGCTCTGATGAGCAGGAAGTGCTCAGGACTTATGATCTTAAAGGAAATTTGATTAGCGAACGCTTTCTGGAAAAAAGAAAGCAGCATGTTTTATTTCAGCATGATAAAAACTTCGGAGAACTTTTTTGGCTGGCACAAGATGAACCACCAAGTATATCCCTGATAAATTTAGATTTCGAATTCCTGAAAACAACCACATTGGATTTTAACCTGCCTGCATCGTATTCGGGAAGGCAATTTCAGCGGATGGATTTGAATAATGATCAAAAAAGAGAGATCATCTTAACCCACCTTCCTAACGAAGTAATTATTTGCACACCTGATTTTACTAACCCTGTGCATATTCCTATTACTTATGGTAAAATGAGAGAAGTTCAGAGAATACAATCGGACAATGATGAAAACCCAATTTTGTTTATCAAAAATGGCGATCGACATTTGTATTATCACTACTTAAAAAACAGCTTTTATTATTTTAAATATCCACTATTTGCCGGACTGTATATACTGAGTGCATTGTTTTTTTATTTCCTGTTCAAGTTACAAAAGCAAATGCATAGTAAACACTACGAAGCCGAAAAACAACTCTACCACTATCAGATGCTTTCGATCAAAAATCAGGTGGATCCACATTTTATGCTCAACGCCATTAACAATATTTCATCCATGTATATTTCGGGGAGGAACGAAGAAGCCAATCGTTTTCTTACTAAATTTTCCCGCCTTATCCACCGCAGCCTGATGGATTCGGATAAAATTGAAACTACTATTGGTGAAGAGCTTGGGTTTGTTGCAGATTATTTGGATGTGCAAAAAATCAGGTTTAAGCATCTGTTTGACTTTAAAATTTTAGTTGCTGATGAAAACTTGAAAAATGCGAAAATTCCCCGACAACTGATCCACACTTTTGTCGAAAACTCTATAAAGCACGGTTTACGACCAAAAGAGACTCATGGATTCCTTAAAATTTCGGTAGATGAACAAGACGGCATAATCCTCATTATGATTGATGATAACGGTATCGGCCGGGAAGCAGCAGCAAAGACAGAAAACACCGGTAAAGGTTTTTCCATAGTGAACCAAATTATCAGCTTGTACGAAAAATTGAAGGGGGAAAAAGTTAGTTATAAAGTGATAGATAAAAAAGATGAAAGCGGGAAAGCTATGGGGACGAGGGTTGAAATATACATTCCTAAATACCCGATGAAAGCCAAAAGAACCTGATGATTAGTAATTATTAATGAGCAAACACAATTTATTAACTTTGCACAAAACATACATCATGGAAACAACATTCAGGTTTAAAGCATCCGATTTAAATGAGCAATTCATCATTGCCTTGAAAACGCTTTTTAAAGATCAAGAGATAGAAATATCTGTCAGGGAATTTACTGACGAAACAGAACAATTGCTAAATCAACCTGAGAATAAAGCCCTCCTTACAAAAGCAATTGAAGAACTAAATAGCAAAAAGAACCTGGTAAAAATCAATGGCAATGATTATGATTCCTTAATTAAAGAGTTAACAAATAAATGATAAGCACCGACTGGTTTACAGAATAACAAGTAAGGATGAGATTGAAATTGCAAGTTGCCGGAATCACTATTAAAGATTGTTCCGTCTTAAAAATTTAAAAAAATGGGATTGAATGATGATCACCAAAAAACAAAAGCCATCGTCATCGATGATGAAGCCGAAGCCCTTACCCGCATGGAATACATCCTGGATAAATTCCCGGAAATTGAAGTGTTGAAATATTTGGCCGATCCTACCAAAGCAGTTGCCATTGCAAAAAGAACCAAACCGGATTTGGTGTTTGTGGATGTGGAAATGCCCAACAAATCAGGCTTTGATGTGGTTGCAGATTTAAGGGATGCCGGGTATAACCCACATTTTATTTTTATCACAGCCTATAGCCATTACTCCCTAAAAGCCATTAAAGCAGAAGCTTTTGATTACCTGCTAAAGCCTGTGGATATTGATGAACTCCGGGAAACCCTGGAGCGTTACAAGGAAAAAACCGCCCCCAAAACCAACGAAAAATTAGCCCGCTTTGCCGAGGCACACAAGCTCACAGATCGTGAAGTCCAAGTCATTGAACTATTGCTCCAAAATAAAACCAGCCAGGAGATTGGATTAGCACTTGAGCTTTCCCGCCATACGGTTGATACCCACAGAAGGAGGATTTTGGGGAAGGTTGGGGTGAAGGATACTTCTGAATTGGTAAGGATGATCTGAATGTAAAAACAGACACAGACTAACACAAAAAACATCATTCCTAATTGAAAATGACTTTTTGTAAATAAGCCAATTTATTTTGGCTCTTTAAAATACCCCATTCCGTATCAATTAAATTTTTACTGGTATTTCATTAATCTATACTCAGACACTACTAATATTTGAGTAATGCAGTTTACAATGCCCTATTTATTATTGCAACAATGAAATTTGTATTAATTTAAACTATCGCTTTATGAAAAAAATCACATTAATTATTGTAGGTCTATTATTGTTCATTTTACCCTTCAAGACATTTGGGAACAATGGAAGCATTTTTTGGATAACTATTTACACAACTATTGATGGAGTTCCCGAACAATACGATATCGACCCGCAGGGAGGATTCCAGGAATTTAATATGGATGAAGGTGGCTATCTGGAGGTTTTAGTTTGGCAAGATGGTGGAAGCACTCCTTATACTTATGCCATTTGGGGATATACCACAGGGTATTATGATGAGATTTCAAAAAACGGCAATACCCAGTATTTCTATTTAAGTAATAATAATCAAAGAGGACAGCGTTACACAGTTTGGGTAGATGACGATGAATTTGATTTTAAAATGATTGAGCAAAGCACGAACGACATAATTGCAGATTTCGAAGCAAATCTGGTCTCAGGCTCAACCCCGCTCACAGTTCATTTTACAGATTTATCCGAAGGAAGCCCTACCTCCTGGCAATGGGATTTTGACAATGATGGCACTATTGATTCGGAAGAACCAAATCCTAACTGGACATATAATGAAGCAGGATTGTACACTGTTTGTCTAACAGTTTCAGATGGTATCAATTCCAACACTGAATGTAAGTCTGATTATATTGATGTACAGCCCTTTGTATCATACGTATGTAACAATTTGAGGCAGACAAACAGCAAATATCCTGAAACTGATGACTTATCGCAAAAAGTGACAGAAGAATTTGGAAATAATTATATAGTAGCTGATTGGCTGGATTTGCTAGAATTATCAGATATTGAAAGCTGGATATCTTGCATGAATCTGACTGATGGAGATAGATTTATGCTCACGAGAAATGGAGAATACATATATGGCACAAACAGGCAATACTTTGTTGCATATCTCCCAGATGGAACTGTACCTGGAGGTTGGTTGGTTCATGATCAATTAGCCGACAAACTATTTTTAGGCTCATGGTATGGTTTGAATAGCAGAATTTTGGCAAAGGGTGAATCAGCCTTGCAAGCAGATTTCGAAGCAAATCAAGTCTCAGGCTCAACCCCGCTCACAGTCCATTTTACAGATTTATCCGAAGGAAGCCCTACCTCCTGGCAATGGGATTTTGACAATGATGGCACTATTGATTCGGAAGAACCAAATCCTAACTGGACATATAATGAAGCAGGATTGTACACTGTTTGTCTAACAGTTTCAGATGGTATCAATTCCAACACTGAATGTAAGTCTGATTATATTGATGTACAGCCCTTTGTATCATACGTATGTAACAATTTGAGGCAGACAAACAGCAAATATCCTGAAACTGATGACTTATCGCAAAAAGTGACAGAAGAATTTGGAAATAATTATATAGTAGCTGATTGGCTGGATTTGCTAGAATTATCAGATATTGAAAGCTGGATATCTTGCATGAATCTGACTGATGGAGATAGATTTATGCTCACGAGAAATGGAGAATACATATATGGCACAAACAGGCAATACTTTGTTGCCTACATCCCGGATGGAAATGTTCCAGGAGGTTGGTTGGTTCATGGTCAGATAGCAAATAAATTATTTTTAGGTTCATATTATGGTTTGAATTACAGAATTTTAGCAAAAGGGGAGTCAACCTTACAAGCAGATTTCGAAGCAAATAAGACCTCAGGCACACCCCCACTCACAGTCCAATTTACAGACCAATCCACAGGCAACCCCACTTCCTGGCAGTGGGATTTTGATGGAGATGAAACGGTGTATGCGACCGAACAAAACCCAGTTTGGGTTTATGAATCACCAGGACTGTATGATGTAACGCTAATTGTTGCCTGGGATGGATTTTTGGATACGCTTACCAAATCTGAGTATATTACCGTTATAAATCCCGAACCTATTATCGTTGAAGTTTCAACTGATAAATTTTCCTACACTCAGGATGAAATAATTGAAATATCAATTACTGCCCAAAACAATACTGATAGTACGATAACTTTAGAATTTAGCAACTCTTGCCAATCTTCATATTTAATTGATGAAATAGAATATGATAGAGGTTATCCTAATGGTTACTACTTATGCACAATGGCATTTGAATATTTGGATATCCCTGCTAATTCAACCTTTACATGGGTTCACAATCATTCACTTGTTATTACACCTTTGGGTTTAGGTTCCCATCAGTTGGTTGGAAGTGTTGACACCTATCCAAATATTATTACATCTATTTCCATTTCCTTCGAAGTTTTACCACTAATAACCCTCCCAACAGTATCAACAACCCAGGTCTCAGAAATAACCAAAACCACAGCACTTTCCGGCGGCAACGTAACTGATGATGGTGGTGCTGATGTTACCGCTCGGGGAGTTTGCTGGAACACAACGGGAATCCCTACCACTAGTAATAGTAAAACTGAAGATGGAACAGGGACAGGTGCATTCAACAGTAATATAATCGGCCTTAGTTGCAACACAAACTATTATGTTCGGGCTTATGCCACGAACAGCGTAGGAACAGCCTATGGTGATGAAGTAGAATTTACAACCCTTCTTGATGAGTCCTACTTTGAGACTGTCTGGACGACACCATTCAGCCCCATGAATATTTATGTTACCAAAGCTACTGTTGATGAAATGAATATGGTAGCCGGAGATGAGATTGGAGTGTTTGATATTGATCCTGAAGCCGGAAATGAGATTTGTGTTGGCTCTGGTGTTCTGGTTGAGGAACTTGCTAACGGAGCTTACCTAACGCTAATTGCTTCGATGGATGACGGCATTGGATCAACCAATGGCTTTCAATCTGGAAATGAAATGATTTTTAAATTGTACAGCCAGACCATAGGTCTCGTTGAGCTTGTAAACACAACCTTTCCCTATCCTGGCTACGATGAAGTGTTCACGCCACTTGGCACTGCTACCGTTGAACTTGAAGGAGTGACTGTAATTACACAGACCCTTGAATTTGTTGAAGGCTGGAACCTGAGTTCCATGAGGACACTCCCGGAGGACATGAATATGTTATCAGTAGTAAATCCTCTAATTGAAGCAGAACAACTTGTTAAGGTAATTAATCAGGATGGCGCAAGTGTTGAACACTTACCCTTTCCTCCACCAGCAGGTCAATGGAGTAACACCATTGGAGATTGGGTTATTGAACAAGGGTATTATGTAAAAGTAAACGAAAATACCTCACTTAGCATAACGGCTCCACCTGTTGAAATTCCATTAGAAATTCCATTAAGAGCCGGGTGGAATATGACAGGAATGCCTTGTGAATATCCACAATCAACTGAGGAAATTCTTCAACCGCTTATCAATGCAGGAATACTGATAAAAGCAATAAATGACCAGGGACAGGCTATCGAACATCTTCCATTCCCTCCTCCTTCCGGCCAATGGGTTTATGGATTTGGAGCATTTGAACCCGGCGAAGGATACTATATTAAAACTAGTGAGGCATCAAGCTTGAACTTTGATTGTTTGTCTCCATATGAAAGTGATGCTTTAATACAAAAAGCACAACTTCAATTTTTTGAGCCGGTTTATAAAAACAATCCCTATATGCCTATGTCGGTAGTATTAACGGGAATTGACAATTTGACAATGGGTGATGAAATTGCAATTTATGATAACGGCGCCTGTGTAGGAGCTGGTGTCATTGAAGACTTTGATTTCATTAGCTTTCCAGTTTCAATGGATGATCCTTTAACTGATGAACTTGACGGATATATCACAGGAAACCAATTGGAGGCAGTCGTTTGGCAAAACCATTCAAACACCATTTCAAAGGGAGACCTTCTATATGTCAGCGGTGTTGAAACGTTCCAACCACTGGAAACTTTTGTCGGCGAATTGAATGTTCTGCTAACTGGTATAAAACTGTTTGAACCTGTAAGTACTGCTTTTGAAGTAGCACCAAACCCATTCAGCACTTCAACCTGGTTAAACTATGCTGTTCCTGAGAATGGAGATATTACGATTACCATTTACAATATGGCAGGACAACAGGAATCTGTCCTCAATAACAAGCAACTTCCTGCCGGAAATGGAAAAATCCGAATTGATGGATCGTCATTAATTCCTGGAAGTTATATTATGCAGATTAACTATTCCAACCAAAAAGGTATCTCCACATTGAACAAAAAATTGTTCATTAACTAACTACAGGTTTTAATTCATTGCATCAGCAGAAACATATCACCCTGCTGATGCTCCTTTTTGCTTAAAACAATTGATATATGAAAAACAAACATTTAATTCTAATCGCCACATTTTGCCTGGTTTCTTTTCAATTTATTTTTGCGCAACATTTTGAGCCGGTATGGGAAACACCATTCAATCCAATGAACATTTATGTAACAGGGGCGACTAATAATGGTGAAGCCTTGGGGGCAGGTGATGAGATTGGAATCTTTGATATTGATGAATCGAATAATGAATTTTGTGTTGGTTCAATTGTGTTGCTGCAGCCCATACAATCCGGGGAATTTGTTCAGCTAATTTGCTCAATGGACGATGGAATAAACCCATTACAACCTAATGGGTTTAATGCCGGACACGAATTTATCTTTAAATTCTGGACAAATCAATCCCTGGCAGAATCAGTCGAATTTGATTTTCCTTTCCCAAATTATGATGTAACCTTCACGCCTCTCGGAACTGCAATTGTAAATCTCTCTTCAACTTCGCAAACAATTCAACTCTCTGCTGGTTGGAACTCATTATCTTCATTTATTGTTCCCGGGAATACAAATCTGGAATTGTTGCTTAATCAAATCTCAGATGAATTCATCATTCTTCAAAACCTTTCAAAGGTTTATTACCCGGCCGGAAATATAAATTCCCTCGCAGAATGGGATGATCATTCAGGATATTACATTAAAGTTTCGAATCAAACGGAATTGCAATTTAATGGAACAACGCAAGCAGACAGAACAGTGAACCTTATTGCAGGTTGGAATTTACTGCCCGTTTTGAATGAGCAGGAAATAGATATCATTTCGCTATTCGCAGAAAATCTTTCAAAGATTGAAATTTTAAAAGAAGCCGTTGGATTAAAAATGCTTTGGCCGGGAAAAAATATAACCACTTTAGAAACATTGCTCCCAGGGAAATCTTACCTTATTAAGACTAGCACGGAATTTACAGTCACATTTTAAGAATACAATAAAAGGAGGATTACAACTCACCCACCCCCGCAATTTCTATTAAAGCTACGGGGGTGGGTTTTTACTTTCTGTAAATCACAATTCATAAAAACATTTCATGTCTTCCTAAGCAACGACAAAACCAACAGCCATTTATTCAATAAATTTCAAACACCATAACTAAAGTTTCTGTTAACAGAAAAGGATTTGACCTATTTGTTTCTGTTAACAGAAACTTTTAAAATCACTGTTCAACCAGTTTGGAAATGGTTCCTTACCCAAACTGATTCGCCAGCTTGAATCAATTCACCCCGTGAGTTTCTCCCGGCAAAAATCTAAATCATCAAAAGGTTGCACACAGCTCACGGAATATTCACGGGGTGAATGTTTGCTATAAAACAATGAAAGCCAGAGATTGTATTTTGAAATATCAAATGTTGATGAAAAAAAACTTGTACCTTTGAAAAATGAATGAAAAGGTAAAATACTGGCTTAGATTTTATCGACCAGGTTGAACCTTTAAATATTGAAGCAAGATACCCCTCGTATAAAGAAAGATTATTGAAAAGCTTGACTGAAACTAAATGCAGGAATCTTTTAACAGAAACCAAAAAACTACAATTATGGATAAAGCAGAAGCTATAAACAAAGTACGCCAATATAAGCGTATTCTGATGGATGTTTTTGATATTGATATGGTTTATTTGTATGGCTCGTATGCCAGGGAAACCAATACCGAAGACAGCGACATCGATGTAGCAGTTGTTGTTAATCAATTAAGCGATGATTTCTTTGCCACAAATCCTTTACTTTGGAAACTGCGCCGAAAAGTTGACATAAGGATTGAGCCTTTGCTTATTGATAAAAATACTGACCACAGTGGATTCCTTGATGAAATAAAAAAATACGGAATAGCCATTACCGATTGACACTCTACTGAGTGAGTTCAAAACAACGGTCGAATTTAAACCTTATGCGATGACAGCCAATCCAAAAACTAAATTCGCTGAAACAGCAGAAAATATTGCCGAAGATAATCTCCCATAAATTTCACCTTCCTTAACGCTACAAAATGAATCCAAATAACAATATCTCCATTACCATCGACCACCGCGAAAAATTTTCGCATGTTCCGGATTTATTAGAGGAATCAGGGGTAGAAGTTTGCTATAAAACGATGAAAGCCGGCGATTACCTAATAAATAATCAAATACTGATCGAGCGTAAAACAGCCAATGATTTTGCCTTGTCGATGTTGAGCGGGAGGCTTTTCAGGCAATGCAGCAAACTGCGTGCTACCGGCCTGGTTTGCCTTATTATCGTGGAAGGCAATCCCCTGGAAACCCTTCACAACATTAGCGCAGAAGCTTTGCAGGGGGCATTGTTATCGGTGATGGTGCGATGGCAGATTCCGGTGTATATGGTGAAGGATAAAAACGAAACCGTGAAAACAATGATCAGGGTGGCCACGCAAAACATGAAAGCAGAAAGCAATTTTGCCGTGTGGCAAAAAGGTGGCCGAAAAACCCGCAACAGCCAGGTTAATTTCCTCCGGTCCCTGCCTTCGGTAGGTCCCAAACTTGCGCTTCAATTGCTCAAAACATTTGGTTCGGTAATACAAATTATTAACGCATCCCAAAAAGAATTGCAAGCCGTTGAAGGTATTGGCAAACAAAAAGCCGAAAAATTATTCGGGTTTTTCAATACCGAAGTTTTTCCACCTCCATCAAAGTAAAAACAGTATCAAGATAATCTCTCTGAAAAGGATTTTTGATGCTTATCTCGCCCTCGATGATATTGAAGTGGGATTTGGCAAAACCATTCCTTTGTGGCTGTTTGGATTTTTGTATTGACATAAAAAACAAACCACAAAAAAAATCACATCCTATTAAATTAGTACCTTTGCTTCTGTTGATTTAAAAAATTGATTTTATTTAGAATTTGTCATTATGAATACCCGAACATTTCACACTAAGTTAGAAAGCAACGTGATACAACTAATAAATGTTGACAACCTTATTGGTAAGGAAGTTATTATTTCCATTGTTGAAATCCCCACCCTCACCGAAAAGAAAAAAAGAACATGGAAACATTTTGGGTCTGTAAGTCTTAATAAACAAATGGATAAAATTAATATCAGAGATTTTGCTTATGAGTAAGATATTAGTAGATACCAACGTTTTTATTTACGCATTTGATGAATCATCTCAGTTTCACAAAAAAACAGTTGCCATTTTGGAAAATGAGGAAAATGAACTTTTTACAACAACAAAAAACATATCATAATTTTTCAGTGTTTGCTCAAAACTCAATATCGAATTGATTAAAAATGGTAATTGTTTAGCTGTTTTATCAAACTCTGAGTAAAATGGTTACTACCAGCGACCCCCTCTAACTCCCCCTCAAGGGGGAGGATTCCTGCGCTCTGGCTGCTGCAGTGGCTAGTGCGGCTGGTCTCCCTTCCCTTTCAGGGGAAGGGCAGGGGATGGGGTCATGATGATTTGGAACTCAATAATGCCACCTAAATAATTACTAAAATTGTATAAATTTTTTACATTCCATCCAAATATTTCAGCAAACCCGAAAATGCCAAACCCATACAGTACGCTTATTTTGCCCTCGATGATATTGAAGTGGGATTTGGCAACACCATTCCTTTGTGGCTGTTTGGTTTTTCGGGTTGAAAGCTTCAATCATACATGAAATTATCAACCAATATCTAATTTGTTTCAATTATAATTGAAACTTTTGCTGCTTTTTTCCTGTATCCGATTACAAATAATTTGCTCTTTTTCTGTAATCTATTACAACTTTTATTGGTTTTTTCTGTAATCCATTACAATATTTCTATCTTTGTAGAAAATTGGATTATGATAGAATTATTCGAAAATAGCAACCTGCTTATCAACAATGCTGATCTTGCATTGAAAAGATCAAAGTTTGAAACCATCGACTGGGAAGGCCGGCTGGTAGAAATTAATGGCGCGAGGGGTGTCGGGAAAACAACCATGTTGTTACAAAAAGCAAAATTATTAAATGCCGGCGCGAACAATTCGGTGCTATATGCATCATTGGATGACCCTTATTTTTACAAAAGTAACCTGATTGAAGTGGCTGATGAGTTTTTGAAAAATGGCGGCAAATATCTTTTTCTCGATGAAGTGCATCGCTATCCTTCAAAGTATCCAGAGCACGACTGGTCATCGGAATTGAAAACAATTTATGACCGCTTTCCCCAACTCAAAGTTATTTATTCAGGTTCTTCAATTTTAAAATTGCGCAAGGCAAAAGGTGATTTAAGTCGCCGCAGAATAAGTTACAACCTTCCCGGGCTTTCATTCAGGGAATATCTATATTTTAACGGCATAACTGAGTTTGAACAAATTAGTTTGGATGATATTATAAACAGGCACACAGAAATTGCAAACCAAATCATCTCAAAAATTAAAATTATTCCACACTTCCGGGAATATATAAAAACAGGTTATTTTCCATTTTACAATGAAGCCCCCAGCCACTATTTTGAAAGGCTAAAAGATGTAATAACCGTGATTCTTGAAAACGATATTCCCGCCGTAACCAACATTCCATTTGAAACATCCGTTAAGCTAAAAAAGCTGCTAAGCCTGATTTCGGAAAGTGCGCCATACACGCCAAACCTTTCGCTAATCAGCAAAGAGCTTTTCATTAAAGACCAGCGCACCTTGCTTAAATATTTCAACTTCCTCGAAAATGCAGAACTCATCCAAGGGCTTAGCAAGGAAGCCAAAGGAAACCAGATACTGCGCAAACCCAACAAAGTGTTTTTGGATAATACCAACCTGCATTATTGCTTTTATACCATCCCAAATATCGGAACCCAACGAGAAACATTTTTTGCCAATCAGGTGAGGAATAATCATACCTTAACTTTTCCCGACAAGGGGGATTTTAAAGTAGATGAAACCAGGGTTTTTGAAATTGGAGGCAAAAACAAAGCTAAAGCCCAAATCAAGAATCTTCAGGATGCTTATCTCGCCCTCGATGATATTGAAGTGGGATTTGGCAACACCATTCCATTGTGGCTGTTTGGTTTTTTGTATTGATATAAAACCACTTTCCCGGACATTTAATCTGAAGCAGGCATCACATTTTCTAAAAACCACCACAAACTGCACACTCTTACATTCATGCTTATCATAAAGCTATCGGTGCCGGGGGTAATAATAAAGTTTTGCTCAGCGCCAATATCTTCAAAAGCTGTTTTATTCCCTTTTGTTAATTGGGGTGAGGCAGAATATTTAAATTCGATTGCAAAAAACGGACTTCCTGATTTAGTTAAAATCAAATCACATTCGGCTCCCTGGTGTGTGCGGTAAAACCAGGGTTTATATTGTGAGCCTGCAATTTGTAAAATTTGCTCTATCGCGTAACCTTCCCAGGAATTACCCTTCATAGGATGCCCTTCCAATACCGCCTCTGAATCAATGTTTAGCAGATTGTGCAATATCCCTGAATCCCGGACAAATATTTTAGGGGATTTTACAAGTCGCTTTTTAAGATTAGAATGAAAAGGTTGTAATTGGCGCACTAAAAAAGCATTTTCCATGAAATATTCAAATTTGATTTGAATATTTCATGGATAGTTTAAAATCAACTTGATGTCTGAAAATTTTGAATTTATTCAAGTGCTGAGATAGAAAAATCTTATGGTTACTTCCTTTTGAGGACTCCCCTCCCCTTTTCGGTGATGTGGATAAAAAAGGTTTCTTTAGTGATGATGCCTTCTTTGGTAAAGATATCTATTAATACCTGGATGGTTTTCTTGGGGACATCGATCAGGAAACGGAAATCTTTTTCGTTTATGCCCCGTGGTTTTGTGGCCAAATCGTGCAAAAGAGCAAGTCGAGCCTTATCAACAGCCGAAGCAGGCAAAATGTCCTCACCGTTAAAATACAACTCGCCACGGCCTGCCAAAAACTGCAGGAGCATTTTTAACTGGCCACGCTTAATACCTTCATTCACCGACTTTTTATCAAGTTCGGATAAAGTCAATCTTTGCAAACCAATATTTCCAACAACATAATCGATCCAGTTGAGCTGTTCCTGCATTTTTTTATCGGGCTTCACCGTGTGGTTTTTCAGGGCAAAGGTTTTATCCACATTTTTAATTTCACCGGCAGTAAGTAATTGCTGTAACAACTGGTCAAGAATTTCTGTTTCTGCTGTGGTGGTCAGCGATAGTTTCCCCCTCAGATCTTTGTTATTGAGCCCCCGTTCAAAAAGTTTATTTTGTGCGTGAAATATTTTCAGCTCGTCAATTATCCTGCTTTTAACTTTTACCATGAAGCTATTTGTGACCAAATATTTACCATCACTTGTTTCAAATAAATGAAGGCTTCCGGGGTTTTCAATAACAGCATGCTCAATTTCCTCACCCGGGCTACCAATTTTCCCTGCAATATCATCAAGTTTCACAGCCTTGCCGGACTTTTCCATTTCAAGCATAATCAAATGAAACAGGTTGGCTTTATTCATCATGGCATCTGCAAGAAACTGCATGTTTTGCTTCAGGGCATCCGTCCTGCGGCGATGGTGCAGGGGATTAACATCGAGGATTGTACCTCCACCCAGGGTGAGATCGTTGGAAGAATTACGGATAATAAATTTATCGTTCTTGAGCAGGATGGCAGGTTTTTCGAGGTGGAACTGAACCACGGCAGTTTCATTCCCCGAAAGGGAATCAGCAGTAAGCAAGTGCATCCGGGCTGTGGTTGAAAATGTACCAGTATGAAAAATCAGATGATTCCAGGTTTTTAAGCGGATTTGCAAATCAAAAATCTCGACTTGCGCATCCAACATGTCAATATCATCAAGACGAGAATCGGATAGCAACATACCCCTTTCAAAATCATCATATTTCAAGCCTGACAAATTCATCGCCGCACGGTCGCCGGCCGAAGTAATATCTACAGTTTTTCCATGCCGCTGAATGGATTTTATCCTGATTTTATCGTGATTCCCGGGCAGTAAAACCAATTCTTGTCCTGATTTTACTTCACCGCCAAGCACCGAACCCGTGACAACTATCCCTTGTCCTTTCACATTAAAAATCCTGTCGATATAAAGCCTGAACTTTTGGGTGTGAGATTTTTCAGGAATATCAAAGGCCGTTTTCTCAATTTCTTTTTTAAGCTCTTCAATGCCCTGGCCGGTTATTGAGGAAACTGCAATTATGGGAGCATCTTCCATGGGGGTATCTTCGAGAAACTCCATAATTTCGAGCTTTGCCAATTCCAACATTTCATCATCCACAAGATCGGCCTTGTTTAAAGCAACCAAACCTTTGGTAACACCCAACATGCGCATGATGTCGAAATGCTCGCGGGTTTGAGGCATGATGCCACTGTCGGCGGCCACCACGAGCAATACGAAGTCGATTCCGTATGCGCCGGCAACCATGGTTCTGATAAAATCCTTGTGCCCGGGAACATCAACAATTCCGAGCGAAAGGTCATTATTCAATTCCAAGTGAGCAAAACCGAGATTAATGGTAATTCCTCGTTCTTTTTCTTCTTTGTGGGTGTCGCAATCGATGCCTGTAAGCGCACTAATCAGGGCGGTTTTCCCGTGATCAACGTGCCCGGCTGTTCCCATAATAAGGTTCTTTGTCATTTCGGAATTACCTCCTTATATGATTGTATAATTTTATCCGCCGTATCCAAAAGCTTGTTTTCGGGAATGGTGAGCACATCAAAAATTAATTTACCCTGTCGTAATACTCCGAGCAGGGGTTTCTCAATTTTAAGAAGTTTATCAAAAAGTTTTTCTGCATTTTCAATCCGGCGGTTGCGGGATAAATTTTCAAACTCAATTTGAACAGCGTAACTTTCGATAAATTTCCCGGGCAACGACCCACCGCCTGCCTGGCCTTTACTTTCGATGATGGCGCTTTTAATCCCACCCTTAGCTAATAAATTTTGAAGTGCTTCTGCTTTTTTGTGCAGTGCTTCCGGCTTTGCCACCATCATTTGGAATATGGGACTTAGGTTTATCAGTTTTTCCTCATCAAGATAGGCAAGGGCAATGGCCTCGAGCATAGAAAGTGTTTCCTTTCCCACCCTGAGTGCCCGGGTTAAAGGATCCTTTTTGAGTTTGGCAATCAATTCCATTTTTCCGGCAATGATACCGGCCTGCGGGCCACCCAACAATTTATCGCCACTAAAAGTAACAAGGTCTATTCCGGTTTCAAGGGTTGTTTTAACGTCCGGCTCATCACTTAAAAACGAAATATTGGCTTTTCGCAACAAACCCGAACCCATATCATAAACCACCGGAACATTTTTCCTACCACCCAACTCAACCAATTCTTCAAGGGTAGCTTCGGTGGTAAATCCCTGGATAATATAGTTTGACTGATGAACCTTGAGCAACATGGCGGTATCCTCAGTAATCGCATTTTCGTAATCTGAAACTTTGGTTTTATTGGTGGTTCCAACTTCTATCATCTTACAATCGGATGCACTCATAATATCAGGCATACGAAATGATCCCCCGATTTCGATCAACTCACCCCTCGAAACAATGACTTCGCGGGATTTTGCAAAAGATCGCAATACCAGCATGATGGCCGCCGCATTATTATTTACAACCAGCACATCCTCTGCTCCTGTGAGAAATTGAAGTAAATGGGTAACATGAGCATATCGGGAGCCTCTTTGTGCTGCTGCGAGATTATACTCCAGATTGTTGTATCCGGAAAGGATATCGCGTACTTCATCCAATAATTTTTCGCCAAAGGGAGACCTGCCCAGGTTTGTATGAATAACCACGCCTGTTGCATTGATAACCGGCCGCAGGCTTTTGGTGGTAAGTTTTGTTATATGGTTATGAATTTCGGAGATTATGGTATTAATCGAGGGGACTTCGTTGCCGTCAAGGACTGACTTTCGGTAATGAGCAATGGTTTGCTTAATGAACCAGACCACCACCTCTTTCGGGGCAGAGCCAAACATAGCTTTGATTTCATCATGATTCAGCAGTGTATCTACTCCGGGAAGTTTTCTGAGTTCATCGTGTTTCGACATAGTTTTAGGAGTGTGTTAGTCTTTTGGTTTGAAATATTAAGAGCCCGCAGTCATCAGTTGGCATTTTTCAGTCCTCAACTCGGAATATAAAATTCCCACCAGCCAATAAGCTATTCCATTCTAAATGGTCATTAACCAATAATCCGCCGGTGGGCGGACAAGCACATTAACGAATAACAATTAACGAATAACCTTTTAACTCTAATATCTTCTTCGCAGAGAGAGCAGGGATCGAACCTGCCACAGCCGGTTTTATCCGTCTGCTATTGGTTTTGAAGACCAACCGAAACACCAGTTCCAACCTCTCTAAAAAAAATAATGAACAGTTAATGAGACCAATCTAAAAAGCCACCTTACCCCTAAATCCCCTAAAGGGGACTTACCCAAACTATTGATTTTTAGTGCTTCTCCCGTCAGCTGACGGATTGAGGTAAAAAGGGCTAAAAATCAGTAGTTTGGGCTTTTCAGACATATCTCATAAATATCGAATTTAAAATTTTGTTCAAATTTTGCAAGCGCAATAATAATACTTTTGATCTTAAATATTTCTATTTTTAAATGAAATTTGATATTTTATGACAAGAAAAATTCCAATTCTCCTGATTTTGTTTCTAACAATGATGAATCAATGTCCGTTACAGGCACAACAAGAAAATAAAATGAAATGGTTTAAAGATGCTAAACTTGGAATTTTTATCCACTGGGGTATTTACGCGGTTGACGGCATCGATGAATCGTGGTCGTTTTTCAACGGATATATTTCATACAATGATTACATGAAACAGCTTGATGGTTTTACTGCCGGGAAATACAATCCTGAATTGTGGGCTGAACTCATCGAAGCAAGTGGCGCAAAATATGCGGTACTTACAACAAAACATCACGATGGAGTTGCTCTATGGGATTCGAAATTCAGCGAGTTGAATGTGGTGGATAAAACTCCTGCCGGGAAAGATTTAATTGCGCCATTTGTAGATCAACTTCGTAAGCATGAAATCAAGGTTGGGCTGTACTATTCACTCCTGGACTGGTCGCACCCTGACTATCCAAATTTTACCCGCACCGAAAAACGCTACGATGATGATCCGGTAAAATGGGATCGATTTGTGGATTTTAATTTTGGACAAATCAATGAAATATCAGAAAAATACAAGCCAGACCTGATTTGGTTTGACGGCGACTGGGAACAAAGCGCAGAAGTATGGAAAGCTAAAGAAATCAAGGAACTGCTGTTGGAGGACAATCCCAATGTTATTGTAAATTCAAGGCTTGCCGACTATGGCGATTATGCTACGCCCGAGCAAGGCGTCCCCGTTTTTCAACCCAAAGACAAATACTGGGAACTTTGCATGACCATGAACGATTCGTGGGGTTATCAGCAAAATGACAACAATTACAAATCCTCAAACCAGGTCATCAGAATTTTCGTGGATGTGATAAGCAAAGGTGGAAATTTACTACTTGATATTGGCCCAAAAGCTGATGGTACAATCCCCAAAGAACAGGAGGAAATTTTAAAGGAATTGGGAAGATGGACAAAAAAACATGCAGAAGCAATTTTTGGTACAGAAGCCGGAATTTCAAAAGATTATTTTTCAGACCCATCCACACTTTCTCCTGACAGCACTACCCTGTTTCTTTTCCTGGAAAATAAACCTATCGGGCCCATTGCCATCAAGGGATTAAAAAACAAAATCAACAGGATCAGGGTTGTTGGGGAAGGAACCAAACTTTCGTGGGATATAAAAATGAAACAATACTGGAGCGAAAAACCGGGCTTGGTTTACATAGAAATTCCTGAAAAATCATTGGATGAAAATGTTACAGTAATTGCTATTCAGCTTGATGGGAAAATAGATTTGTGGGAAGAATGAGGCTGGAAGGGAGAAGTTAGAAGTTAGAGGGTAGAAGTTAGAGGTTGGATGTGGGGAAAGATCAAATATCGGGCATCTGATAATTTTTTGATTTCAGATTAGAGAATGAAGATTGAAGATTTTTGATGTGGAGGAAATATCACAGATCAAACTTCATACTTCGGACATCTGATATTTATTGATGTCAGATTGGAGATTAACGATTTTAGATTTTTGATGTGGGGTATTTCAAAGATCAAACATCTTACCCCGAAAAAACGGGGCAGGCAATCGGACATCTGATATTTATTGATGTCAGATTGGAGAATGAAGATTGAAGATTTTTGATGTGGAGGAAATATCATAGTTCAAACATCTTACCCCGAAAAAACGGGGCAGGCAATCGGACATCTGATATTTATTGATGTCAGATTGGAGATTAACGATTTTAGATTTTTGATGTGGGGTATTTCAAAGATCAAACATCTTACCCCGAAAAAACGGGGCAGGCAATCGGACATCTGATATTTATTGATGTCAGATTGGAGATTAACGATTTTAGATTTGCGATGTGGGGTATTTCAAAGATCAAACTTCATACTTCGGACATCCTTTTTTTTGATGTTAGAAATCAGATGTACGAAGTCAGATTTTTGATGTGGGGGAAATATCATAGTTCAAACCTGCCTCGCCGGCCCGCTTTAACATAGCTCCGGAGAGGCAAGCAAGGCGGGCATCTTACATCGGATATCAGATATTTATTGATGTCAGATTGGAGATTAACGATTTTAGATTTGCGATGTGGGGTATTTCAAAGATCAAACTTCATACTTCGGACATCCTTTTTTTTGATGTTAGAAATCAGATGTACAAAGTCAGATTTTTGATGTGGGGGAAATATCATAGTTCAAACCTGCCTCGCCGGCCCGCTTTAACATAGCTCCGGAGAGGCAAGCAAGGCGGGCATCATACATCGGATATCAGATATTTATTGATGTCAGATTGGAGATTAACGATTTTAGATTTTTGATGTGGGGCATATCACAGATCAAACTTCATATTTCGGACATCTGGTATTTATTGATGTCAGATTGGAGATTAACGATTTTAGATTTGCGATGTGGGGTATTTCAAAGATCAAACTTCATACTTCGGACATCCTTTTTTTTGATGTTAGAAATCAGATGTACGAAGTCAGATTTTTGATGTGGGGCATATCATAGATCAAACATCTTACCCCGAAAAAACGGGGCAGGCAATCGGACATCTGATATTTATTGATGTCAGATTGGAGATTAACGATTTTAGATTTTTGATGTGGAAGAAATATCATAGTTCAAACCTGCCTCGCCGGCCCGCTTTAACATAGCTCCGGAGAGGCAAGCAAGGCGGGCATCTTACATCGGATATCAGATTTTTTTTTGATGTTAGAAATCAGATGTACGAAGTCAGATTTTTGATGTGGGGCATATCATAGACCAAACTTCATATTTCGGACATCTGATATTTATTGATGTCAGATTGGAGATTAACGATTTTAGATTTGCGATGTGGGGTATTTCAAAGATCAAACTTCATACTTCGGACATCCTTTTTTTTGATGTTAGAAATCAGATGTACGAAGTCAGATTTTTGATGTGGAGGAAATATCATAGTTCAAACCTGCCTCGCCGGCCCGCTTTAACATAGCTCCGGAGAGGCAAGCAAGGCGGGCATCATACATCGGATATCAGATATTTATTGATGTCAGATTGGAGA
>Ga0307990_1000394_pt1 | contig 40110 bp, 37 predicted proteins | sample EllFjometagen129_FD_203168 | JGI IMG/M metagenome (GOLD analysis project Ga0307990, IMG submission 203168) | Marine microbial communities from Ellis Fjord, Antarctic Ocean - #129 | ecosystem: Environmental > Aquatic > Marine > Unclassified | place: Southern Ocean | collected 2014-10-08
ATTTCAGCAATATTTTTATCTTCTTCTGGACAATTTTTAATACCTTTATCCATAAATTTACGATAAATAAACATAACAACGTCACTGTCTTGTTCTAAACTCCCACTTTCACGCAGATCAGATAAACGAGGAATAGCTGGAGTGCGAGCTTCTGGAGCACGAGAAAGTTGAGAAAGTGCTAAAACAGGAATATTTAAATCTCGAGCAACTGCTTTCAATCCACGAGAAATTTCTGAAACTTCCTGAACCCTTCCATCTCTGGAATTACTTCCTTCCATTAACTGCAAATAATCAACTATCAATAATTCAATTTTGTGCTCAAATTGTAATCTTCTAGCTTTCGCTCTTATCTCAGCTATAGTCAGTGTTGCAGAATCATCAATAAAAACAGGAGCCTCGGCTAAAAGCCCAATTGCTTTACCTAATTTTTTAAAGTCACCATCTCCTTTCTTTTTAGAAAGTTTTCCCGTACGCAACTGCCAAAGATTTACACCAGATTCAGCACAAATCATTCTGTCACTAACTTGTTCCTTAGACATTTCTAAACTAAAAATACCAACAGGGGCTTTATGAGCAACAGCTGCATTTCGCGCAATGTCCAACGCTAAACTACTCTTTCCGATAGAAGGTCGAGCCGCTAAAATTATTAACTCTGATTTTTGTAAGCCGGCCAAAACATTATCCAATGCTGCAAATCCAGTTGGAATACCCCTAATAGATCGATCTCCTTTCTGTAATTCATCCAATCTTTCAAAAGAATTAGCTAGAGTATCTTTTAAGGAAGTGAAATTTTGTCTAGCAAATTTTTGAGAAATATCAAATAACTTTTGCTCAGCCTTATCCAAAACCCTAAGGGCGTCTGTTTCTTCTTCGTATGCCATTCTTACTATTTCCGTAGAAGCTTTGATAGCTTTTCTTAAAATTGATTTTTTTTGCACAATTTGCGCATAAGAAGTAATATGACTAGAAGTAGGAACAATATTAGCTAAAGAAGCTAGATAACTGCGACCACCTATTAAGTCTAATTTCTTTTTCTCTTCTAAACGATTTGCTACACTTAAAATATCAATTGGCTCTCTTTGATCCCATATCTCTATCATTGCCGAATAAATCATTTGGTGAATATCCTTATAAAAATCTTCAGACACAATTATGTCTGCCACCCTAACGATGGCATCTTTATCAATCAATAAAGATCCGAGCACTGCTTGCTCAGCTTCAATATTTTGAGGAGGAAGTTTTTCAATACTTTTTTCTGATCTAGCCATAAAATATTTTTATTATTATGAATAAAATGAATAACAAGATTCTGCGAACGCAGTGAGCAGATTCTTATTGTTTACATTTTAACTTTTCTATTGTATAATCTTATTGTATAATAATCCTGTTTTAATTCAAGCTAATCTTTTGCACATTTTATTAACATAACCGAATAATCTACACTAGCACCGAATTACCACCTCTTCATAACTATATATATGCCTAAAAAAAATATTCATGGCTATGTTGTGAATTATAAAAATAACACTCATAAAGGCGCTGAACATTTAGCTTACGTTTTAAGTTTTGATGAAGCTTTTTCTCTTTTTCAAACTGCTCAAATGTCAGGTGAGGCGAAATTTGAAGACAGGTCTGGTAGAAATTTTACATTAAAAAGAGAAACAACTGGAACATTTTCGCTTGAAAAAAGAAGTGGATGGTAAATATTCTTAAAACTACAAGCCCCCTTAGCTCAATGGTAGAGCAGCTGCCTTTTAAGCAGTTGACGTAGGTCCGATTCCTACAGGGGGTATTTTTTTTATACCATAACAATTATTAATTAATAAAATATACTAAAATGAATTCAATCTGGCACAATTTATCAGGTTCAAAGATTCAAAAAATATTAAAGACTCATAGAAATGGTCTTTCAACCACAGAAAGCAAAAAACGTCTCAAAAAATATGGATTGAACGAACTTCCTTCTCAAAAAAGATTCTCAACAGGAGAAATATTTATAGAACAATTCAAAAGTCCTTTAGTTTACGTTTTGATAATAGCAACCATTATATCTTTTCTTCTGAAAGAATTTACTGATGCTGGTATAATTTTCGTAGCCCTTTTGATCAATGCTATTATTGGATTTTTTCAAGAGAATAAAGCAGAAAAAACTTTTTTACGCTTGAAAGAATTAGTTCATTATTCAGCCAAAGTAATAAGAGATGGAAATCTAAGTATTATACCAAACAATAAAATTGTGCCCGGAGACGTTATCATCTTAGAAGCTGGGGACATTGTTCCTGCTGATGCTCGTCTTATAGAAACATATAATTTACAAGCTCGTGAAGCTCCCCTCACAGGAGAATCAATTCCTTCCATCAAAAAGACAGATGTCCTTGAAAAGGGTGTAAGCTTAGCTGATCGAGAGAATATGATTTATTTTGGAACTAATATTGTGCGAGGCAAAGGAAAAGCTATAGTAGTCACCACGGGGCATGATACCGAATTAGGGCATATTGCGAATCTAATAAAGGAAACAAAAAATAAAAAAACTCCACTCCAAAAAAAGATAACATCCTTGGCTAAAAACATTAGTATAATTCTAGGAGGATTATGCCTTCTCTTGTTTGTGGCAGGAATGTTAAGAGGATATTCTTTGTTTGAAATGCTTTTGACATCAGTAGCAGTAGCAGTAGCGGGAATTCCCGAAGGAATGGTTATTGCTGTTACTATTTGCCTTGCTATTGGTATGCAAAAAATTCTAAAGAAAAAAGCTTTAATTAAAAAACTAATTGCTGCTGAAACCTTAGGATCAATCACAATTATTGCCACTGATAAAACTGGAACTTTGACCGAAGGTAAAATGACCGTTCATAAGATAATTCCATATTTAGAAAAAACTTCAGAAGAATTATTCAATATCAGCATTCTTTGCAATGACGCTATTGTTGAAAATTCAGAAAATCCTTTGCAAGAATGGAAAATAGAAGGAGATACAACCGAAACAGCTCTCCTAAAGGCTGCATTACAATCTGGGCTGGAAAGAAAAAAGGTTATGAATCATTACCCAAGAATTGATGAAATCCCATTTGATTCCGAAAGAATGTATATGGCAACTCTTCATAATGATTCAGAATCAAGTAAACAAATCATTTTTGTGAAAGGAGCCCCAGAAAAAATATTAAATCTCTGTCAGCTTGATTCTAAAGAAAAGAATAAGATTAAAAAAGAATTTGAAGCTCTAACCAAAAAAGGACTCCGCGTCCTTGCTGCTGCCAGTAAAAAAACAAGTGCTAAAAAATTAAACAAAGAGGAAATAAAAGACCTCAATTTCTCAGGCTTAATCGCCCTTAAAGATCCGTTGAGAGCGGGCATTAAAGAAACTATTCTTGCTTGCCAAACAGCTGGCATTCGACCTTTGATTGTGACAGGAGATCATAAATTAACGGCTCAAACAATTGCTCGCGAGATCGGACTTTTAAAAAATAATGAAGAAATTTTAGAAGGATACGATTTGGACAAAATCTCTGACGAAGAATTAAAAGAAAAATTGAAAAAAGTGAGTGTTTTTGCCCGAGTTGAACCAAAGCACAAAATAAGAATAGTAAAGATTCTTCAAGATCAGGGAGAGGTGGTGGCTATGACTGGCGATGGCATTAATGATGCGCCAGCCATTAAAGCAGCTGACGTTGGAATCGCTTTAGGATCAGGCACAGAAGTAACTAAAGAAACCGCGGATATTGTTCTTCTCGATGATAATTTTAAAACCATCGTTGAAGCTATAAAAAGTGGAAGAAATATTTTTAAAAATATTCAAAAAGTAATTCTATTTTTGTTGAGTGGAAGTTTTTCGGAATTTATTTTAATTGGTGGAGCATTATTATTTGGTTTCCCTTTGCCAATACTAGCTGCTCAAATTCTTTGGATAAATATTGTTGAAGATACTTTACCTGCTATGGCTTTATCCTACGAAAAAGAAGAAAAAGATATTCTTCGAGAAAAAGTAAAAAAATCTAAAAATAAAATTTTAAATAAAGAAATAAAATTCCTCGTTGGAGTCATATGCACAATCACCTCTCTAATCTTATTCGGATTATTTGTTTATTTCTATAAAGCAGGATGGGCAATGGATCATATTCGTACTATGATTTTCGCAGCTATCGGCGTTGATAGTTTGTTTTATATTTTTTCCTGTAAAAATTTGAAAAAATCAATATGGAAGTATAACATATTTGATAATAGTTTTTTGATTACAAGTGTAATCTTTGGCTTTCTAATGGTAGCTCTAGCTATTTATCTTCCTGCCCTTCAAAATATTCTCAAATTAGTACCACTTAATATCTATGATTGGTTAATTTTGATTAGCATCGGTTTGTTTAATCTCTTGGCTATTGAATTAGGCAAGCTTTTATTTATTCACAAAAAAACAAAATTAAAAAATATTTAAAAATCTAACATGACCCTTTCTTATATTGTTATAATTGTATTGGCTTCTGGAGTCTTGGTAAAAGCTGCTCATTGGGTGATTAAATCTTTGATTTACTTAGCTCAACGAATGAAAATTTCAGAATTTGTTATTGCTTTTATTTTAGCTGGAATAGCAACGTCTCTCCCCGAACTTTTTGTGGGTATTTCTTCAGCTTTAAACAAAACTCCTATTCTTTCTTTATCTAATGTTCTTGGCTCAAATATAGCCAATATAACATTAATTTTAGGAATAACTATTATCCTCCTTAAAGGATTAAATATAAAGATAAAAAATATTCGTCGCAACATAATTTATACTGGACTATTGTTAGTATACTCTTTGCTCCTATGTTTAGATGGTGTTCTTTCGCGTTTAGATGGGGCAGCCCTACTGATTAGCTTCATTTTATATAACTTAATCCTTGTACATCAAGGTCAAGATCAGAGTAAAATAATAACTAAAACTAAAAAGAAAGAACTGGCAAAAAATATTCTATTATTCATCACTAGTATTGCCCTACTCTTATTCAGTGCGCAGATTATAGTAATGGCAGCTAATAATTTAGCCATCAAACTTAATATTCCATTATTTATAGTTGGTTTATTTATGATCGCTATTGGGACATCTTTGCCTGAATTAATCTTTGGGATTAGAGCAGCTCGCCAAAAACATAAAGATATGATTTTAGGCGGAATTTTAGGATCAATAGCTGTAAATTCAACTGCTGTTCTTGGAATTACCGCTCTTATTTATCCAATTATAATTAAGAACACTTCTCTGTTTATTAATAGTATTATCGCTTTATTGGTAGCCTACGTGTTCTTTGGAATTTTTTCTTATTCCCGAAAAAGAATTTCATGGCAAGAAGGAATAATTTTATTATTTTTCTACATCACTTTTACTATTATCCAATTTCTGTTAAAATAGAGAGTATGTATATTTTGATTAAAAACATTAAAAAATGTCTTAATAAGTCCGTGATAATACGAGGGTGGGCGCATAATGTCCGTTCTTCTGGTTTGATTATGTTCGTCCAATTGCGAGATGGAACTGGATTTATTCAGGGTATTATAGAAAAAAAAGAGATTAGCTCATCTCAATGGGAACAAGCTCAAAAAATCAGCAGAGAGAGTTCATTAGAAATCAAAGGGATTGTTAAAGAACATCCTCAGAAAAAAAACGTTTTTGAAATAAAAATAAATGATTTAACTATTTATCAAATAGCTGATGAATATCCTATTGGCAAAAAAGAACATGGACCTGATTTCCTGTTAGATCACCGTCATCTCTGGTTGAGAGATAAAAAACAATGGGCTATCCAGAATATCAGAAATGAAATAATAAAAGCCACCTATAACTTTCTCTGGCAAAACGATTTTATTAAAATTGACGCTCCCATTTTAACTCCCACCTCTTGCGAAGATACAACAACTTTATTTGAATTAAAATATTTTCATTTAGGAAAAGCATATTTATCTCAATCCGGACAACTCTACTTAGAGGCAGGAATAGCATCTCATAATAGAGTATTTGACTTTGGTCCAACTTTTAGAGCTGAAAAATCTAAAACTCGTAGGCATCTAACTGAATTTTGGATGATGGATGCTGAAATGGCATTTGTAGAACATAAAGAAAATATGGAGATACAAGAACAATTAATTTTTTACATCGTAAATCACGTTCTTGAAAACTGCAACCAAGAATTAACAATATTAGAAAGAGACATAAATAAACTAAAAAATATAAAACCTCCATTTGAAAGAATCACATATGAGAAGGCAATTAAAAAAATACAAAAAATGGGATCTAAAATTAAAATGGGAGATGATTTGGGTGCCGAAGACGAAACATTGATAACACAAGATAGCAAGGTCCCTGTATTTGTAGAGAAATGGCCAAAAACCACTAAGGCTTTCTATATGAAGACAGATCCAGAGAATTCAGAATTGATTCTAGGATCCGATCTCATCGCTCCAGAAGGCTATGGAGAGATCATAGGAGCCTCACAGAGGGAAGATGATTACGAAATACTAAGAGAACGTATGATAAAAGAAAAAATCCCAATTAAAGAATTTCAATGGTATTTAGATTTGAGAAAGTATGGATCTATACCTCATTCTGGGTTTGGATATGGACTAGAAAGATTAACGGGATGGATTTGTGGGTGCCAACATGTAAGAGAAACTATACCATTTCCTAGACTCATTAATCGTTTAACCCCCTAAAATATGAATAGAACAAAAATAACAGAGACTATCAAAGAAATTAATAAAATGGTCAAGATCTCTGGTTGGGTCAACTCTAGACGCAATTTAGGAAAAATTGTATTTATTGATCTCCGTGACCAATCTGGTTTAGTTCAAGTAATTCTAGCTCCCAATGAGATTGACAATACTTCTCTAGAAACAATAGACAAAATTCGACATGAGTTTGTTCTAGAAATAGAAGGAATAGTAAATAAAAGACCAGACAGTCAAATTAATGAAGAAATAACTACAGGAGGCGTAGAGATTCTAGCCAAAAAAGTTTCTATTCTTAATGAGTCTAAAACCCCTCCTTTTGAAATCAATGATGAAGAAAAACAGGCCAATGAAGAATTAAGATTAAAATATAGATATTTAGATTTACGGCACGAAAGAATGAAGACAAATATAATAATGAGATCAAAAGTATTGCACTCAGTAAGAAATTTTCTATTTGAAAAAGGATTCACAGAAATCCAAACCCCTATTCTATCAAAATCAACTCCAGAAGGAGCTCGAGATTATTTAGTTCCCTCTCGTGTTCACAAAGGAAAATTTTTTGCCTTGCCACAAGCACCACAACAATACAAACAGCTCCTAATGATTTCTGGTATAGAGAAATACTTCCAGATTGCCCCTTGTTTTAGAGACGAAGACGCTCGTGCGGATAGATCGCCAGGAGAATTCTATCAAATTGATATTGAAATGTCTTTCATCGAACAAGAAGATATTCTAAAATTAACAGAAGAAATGTTTACAAGAATGATATCCAAACTTTTTCCCGAAAAGCATATCACCAAAACTCCTTGGCCTCGTTTAGATTATCAAGAGGTAATGAAAAAATATAAGACTGATAAGCCTGATCTAAGAAAAAATAAGAAAGATCCAAATGAATTAGCTTTTGGATGGATATTAAATTTTCCTTTATTTGTTGATCAATTCAATGAAAATGAAAAATTTATCGGAGCAAATAACCAATGGGCGCCTTCTCATAATATGTTTACCCGTCCTCAAGAAAAAGACTTACCATTACTAGAATCCAATCCAGAAAAAGTTAAAGCTTGTCAACATGATCTAGTCTTAAATGGAGTAGAAATTGGAGGAGGGGCAATGAGAATACATAGTTCAAAAATTCAAGAAAAAATATTTGATCTAATTGGAATCAAAGAAAAACAAAAAAAAGAATTTGAACATTTTTTAAGAGCTTTGGAGTATGGTACACCTCCTCATGGTGGTATTGCTCCAGGATTAGATCGATTTTTATCAATACTGTTAAATGAAAAAAATATCCGAGAAGTAATTGCTTTCCCTTTAACTTCTGATGCTCGCGATCCTTTAATGGATGCTCCCAGTCAAGTTAGTCCAAAACAATTAAAAGAATTAGGAATCATTTTAGAAAAAAATGAAAATAATTAAATTAGCTTTTCAGAACTTCTTTCGTAATTTCTGGTTATCTTTAACCAGTATTGTTATTATCCTTCTTATGCTCTTCACGTTGACTCTCCTTTATAGTGTCAGTATTCTTGGCAATCAAGCTATGAGCAATATAGCAAGCAAAATGGACTTAGGAATATACTTCAAAAATAATATAAATCAGAATGAATTAAACACTCTTAAATTAGAATTAGAAAATTGTCATGAAATTAAAGAAATCAAATATCTAAGCCCAGAAGAATCTTTAGCTCAGTTTGAAGAAAAACATCAAGAAGACACTATAATATTAAATTCTCTAGAAGAGCTAAACGAGAATCCATTGGGAGCAGTAATCTCTATCAAATTCCAAAATCCAGCTGAATATCAAAATACTATGAGAATTGTCAGTCAAGCACAATATCAGGACTTGATACGTGATCAGAATTTCTACGATTACGAAGAACTCATCAAGATTTTCAACAAATTTAATCAAAAAACCTATAATATTGGTTTGATTATAAGCGGACTATTCCTTTTGATAGCCATTTTGGTTATTTTTACTGCCATAAAATTAGGAGCCATTTCTCGCAAAAAAGAGATTAGAATAATGCGTTTAGTAGGAGCCTCTTCTTGGTTTATTCGAGCACCTTTCCTAATAGAGGGATCTCTTTATGCTCTTTCTGCTTGGATTCTTAATGTCGGTCTAATCTGGCCTCTTTCTTTGTTTATTCAACCTCAAATTGAGAACTTTTTACAAATGGATTTCAATTTAAATTTTTATTTACAAAATGAGAGTTTAGAATTTTGGCTTGGTCTTCTAGTCTTCGCGATCATTGTTTCTATAACTGCCAGCGCATTGGCTGTTAATAAATATACTAAAACTTAAATGTTAGATTTAGAAAAATTTAATTACTATCTACCAATAAATTTAATCGCCCAAAAACCAATAAGGCCTCGAGATCATTCGAGGCTAATGATTTTAGATCGTAAAAAAAAGAGTATAACCCATGATTACTTCTATAATATCAATGAATATATAAAACCTAATTCCATCTTAGTGGCTAATAACTCTAAAGTGATTCCGGCACGTTTGAACGGAGAAAAACCAACCAAAGGCAAAGTAGAAGTTTTGTTATTAAAGGAGCTAAAAAATAATTGCTGGGAAATTATCCTCAAAGGAAAAGGAAAAATAAACCTAAAAATTAGTTTTAACAAAAAATTATACGGAATTCTTGAAAAACAATTATCAGATCAAACATGGATAATAAAATTTAATTCACTTCAGGGAAACTTATTAAAAGAATTAAAAAAGGCAGGTCAAACGCCGACCCCACCTTATATCAAAAGAAAATCCAATCTCCGCGAATACCAAACTATCTATGCTCAAGAACCTGGATCAGCTGCTGCTCCAACCGCTGGATTTCATTTTACAAAAAAAATAATTAAAGGATTAAAAAAGACCGGAATAGATATGCATTTTGTTACATTACATGTTGGCTTAGGCACATTCCAACCAGTAAGAACCAAGAATATTGAAAACCATCAAATGCATTCTGAATGGGGAGAAATAAAAACACCAATTGCCAAAGAATTGAATAAAATCAAAGAAGAAGGAAAAAAAATAATAGCAGTGGGCACAACTTCTTGTCGAGTATTAGAAGCGTTCTCGTCCCCCAAACACATCCTAGAAACTGGAGCTAAATCAATTCAAACTTTTATATATCCTGGATATGAATTTAAATTTATTGATGGCTTAATTACTAATTTCCATCTTCCAAAATCAACATTATTGATGCTTGTTTCAGCCTTTGCTGGACGAGAATTCATTTTTCAGGCCTATACTGAAGCTATAAAGAAAAAATACCGTTTTTATTCCTTTGGCGACGCTATGCTCATTATATAAAAAATGCGAAGATCAAGCTTCTCTGATAATCATCAAATAACTTCAATAGACAAAAGGATATTTTTTTGCTAAGGTAAAATAAATTGAAATAAAAATAAGGCCAGGTAGCCAAGTGGCTAAGGCGTCGGTTTGCAAAACCGATATACACGGGTTCGACTCCCGTCCTGGCCTCTTCTTTCTCTTCATTCCAAAACTTTGAAATTAAATATTACTATACAAACATTATGGATAAATTTATTATCATTGATGCTTCTGCTGTCCTTCATCGCGCTTGGCACGCTCTTCCTAAACTAAAAAATTCCAAAGGACAAACAATTAACGCAGCCTATGGCTTTACCTCTCTTATTTTAAGAATATTATACAAAGACAAGCCCGATTATTTAGCTGTTGCCTTTGACACTAAAGCCCCCACCTTTCGACACAAAAAATACAAAGAATACAAAGCTAATAGAGTTTCCCAACCACCTGAATTTTATAAACAAATTCCTTGGGCCAAATTAGTGCTAGATAGTCTCAATTTAAAATCATTTAGCCAAAACGGACTAGAAGCTGATGATTTGATTGGAGCTTTAAATAATACAAAAAAAGATATCAGCAACCTAAACGCCAGAATTATCACTGGCGATTTAGATTTATTACAACTAATAGATAACAGAACAGAAGTTTATTTTTTACAACAAGGTTTAAATCAAAATAAAGTTTATAATTCTTCGGAAGTTTTAGAACGTTTTGGAGTTTCTCCAAAACAAATAATTGATCTCAAAGCTTTGGTTGGTGATCCTTCGGACAATATCTCTGGATTAATGAAAGTTGGTCCCAAAACAGCATCTCAGTTAATTCAAGAATTTGGAAATATAGAAGGTATTTACCAATATTTAGAAAAACCTTCGTCTCATCAATCAAAAAATTTAATAAGAGAGTCTTTGGCTGAAAACCTTGTCAAAAACAAGAAAAAGGTCTTCCTTAACAAAACGCTAGTGACTATAATGGACAAGGCTCCAGGAATAAACGTGCCCGTTGTTCAAGATTGTCGAGTTTTAGAAACTAATATAGAAAAAGCTTTAAACGTTTTCGAAAAGCTAGGATTTAAAAGCCTAACTAAAAGGTTAATAAATTTAGCCGGCGAAAAAAAACAAACTAAATTATTTTAAAATATATGATAATATTCTTATACGGTCCTGATACCTATCGTTCCTCTGCCCAATTATCACTATTAAAGAAAAAATTTACTTCTGAAAGATCAGAAAGTAATTTAAATATATCTACACTGTCTGCTCGTGGCCTGAAACCTGAAAAATTTCGTCAGGCTATTTTAAGTAGTGGTCTTTTTTCTAAAAAAAGAATGGTTATCCTCCACGATCTATTAAAGAAAGAGGTTGCTGGTTCTAGCGATGGATTGATTCAAGAAATAATGGATATCCTTAAGAAAATTCAAGAGGATAAAAAAAATATTCTTATATTCAAAGAAGAAGATATTAAAGAAAAAAAATTAAGCGATGCTCAAAAAAAATTGTTTACTATTCTCAAGAAAGAAAAATTTTATCCTGAATTTAAATCTTTAACTAAAGCTAAGATTAGAATCTGGCTTGAAAAACTGATTCAACAAAACAACCTAACAATAGAAAATCAAGCTCTTGATTATATGATTAACACTTTGGGTGATAATTTGTGGTCTATTAAAAATGAATTAGACAAACTGATCGCTAATCTTTCTGGAAATCAAATTCAATTCAAAGATGTAAAAAACTTAATTAAACCGACAGCTGAACAGAATATTTGGAACCTCATTGATGCCTTTGGTCAAAAAAATAAGAAATTAGCCAGTCAACTACTGCTAGAACAAATGGAAGCTGGAATAACTACTGATTATCTTATATCTATGCTTAATTATCAGTATAAAATTATCATACGAGTGAAATCATATCTAAAAAATAAACCCGAACATATATCACCTCATCAAATAGCAAAAGAACTATCTCTGCATCCCTATGTTTGTCAAAAAGCTTTTGTCCAGCAACAAAACTATAAAATAGAGGAATTAAAAAAAATCTATCAACAATTATTGAAGATAGATATTCTAAAAAAAACTCGACAAATTGATGCCGAGATTCTCCTAAATTTATTAATTTTAAAGAGTTAGAGGTATAATAAGATTACTTCAAAGAATCTAATCTTTTGAATAAACGTGATTTGCTGCGACTAGCAGTATTTTTTTTAATAACTTTCCTCTGAGCCGCTTTATCTAAAAATTTCTGTAGCTTTAGATAAAAATCACCAGCGATTTTTTTGTCCTTTTTGCCTATAGCCTTTAAGAACTGACGTTTAAGCCAGCTAATATTAGTTTTAATTTCTTTGTTATAAATTTCCCGTTTTTTAGATTGACGTATTGCCTTAAACGCGGATTTTTTAATTGGCATATATAATTAAATTATTAATTTTAAAATGATTCTTCTTCCTCTTCTTCATTGTATCCCTTATCTTCGTTTTCTAACATTCTCTCTTCTTGGGCAATTAAATCATCCCATTTATTCTGTCCTCCTACCAAAACATTCAAACGCGCTTTGAAATTTTCGTTGAAATCTTTAATAGATTTAATATCTTTTTCAAAAATACCCAAAAGCTCTTCTAGTGCACTCTCTGGTAAAATCGGTAAAAAAATTAATAAATCGTTTTGATCAATTATTGAAATCGAAGAAGAACCAATGATCTCTCCTAATTGTTGTAATATTTTCGACATGAGCACGTATTAAGCTGCTATTTCTTCGGGATTCTTAGCTATCATCCCACATAAAGTTTTGCTAGCCTCAATTATTGTCAACTGAGCGCTTGGTTTAAATTTCTCCAATAATTCTTGTTCTCTTTTAGCTCCAGATAAATATTCTTCATTTTCTAAAACTAAAATACCTTCTCCTTTAATTTCTTGGAGTTTTTGTATAATTGACTCTTTCCCCTCACTCAATTTTTTCTCAGGGAGGACTGTTTCCCTAAGATTTTCCATATTGTATATCATATAAATAATTCTTAAACCCCATCCATTTATTAGATATAAATATCATAACAAATTTATGGCATCTTGTCAAATCAAACAAAATCTTTTAAAATAAGAAATATGATTTCATCTATTCAAGGTACAATCAGTAATAAAGATAAAGAATCTATTGAAATAGTGATTAATGGTTTAGGATATAAAATATTTGTCACTAAACCTCTATTATCTGAAGTAAAAATCGGACAAACTATAAAACTTTTCACGAGGCTTCAGGTGAAAGATGATTCTTTAAATTTATATGGATTAATTACTAAACAGGAAATGGAATATTTTCAACGTTTGATTTCTGTATCTGGTATCGGAGTTAAATCAGCATTAAATATTCTATCTTTGGTTAGTTTGGAAAAATTACAAAATGCAATTATCAACAAAGAAGTTGAAGCTCTCACTAAAATTTCAGGTATTGGCAAAAAAACTGCTGAAAGGATTGTTTTAGAACTGAAAGGATTCGTTAAAAAAGGTACTCTTTCTGATTCTGATATCAAGAATGATGCTTTAGTAATTGATGCTTTGCTGGGCATGGGATACTCAATTCAAGAATCTAGAAAAGCTGTTCAACAAATCTCGTCTATTCAAAATTTGAAAGCAGAGGAGAAAATAAAAAAAGCTCTTAAATTCTTATCTTCCAGGTAGAAATAAAAAATAATTATTTCTTTTTTAAGGTTGAAGCTATGCTTTCCTTTTTTATTTTTAGAGCCTTTTCCTCCAAAATTTTAATAATTTTAATTTCCGTATACAACTGCCTATGGCCTTGTTTCTTAAAATAACGAGTTTTAGGTTTGTATTTAATAATGCTAATTTTATCTCCTTTCTTCTGAGAGATGATTTCAGCATTAACATTAACCTTAAGAATTGGTTGACCAATTACAGTCTTTTTCTGTTTAGAATCTACAAATAATAAAACGTCTTTAATAGAAATTTTATCTCCAGGCTGACCTTCAATCTTTTCAATAGATAGAACATCTCCTTCTTGAATCAAATACTGTTTTCCTCCTGTTTTGATTACTGCTATTTTCTCCATATTTTAATCTTAATAATAATTATAAAATCGGTATTCTTTTATTATAAATAAATAAAAGAATTAAGCAAGCTAAATACTAGTTGCTTTCTCAACCCTAAGGCTACCACCTTTTTCTAAGACAACTATATCCCGACGACCCACTTTACCTGTTAAAAGGAAATCAGCCAAGAGATTATTAACTCTATTTTGAATGGCTCGTCGCAAAGGTCTAGCTCCAAAAGCAGGATCAAATCCAGCTTCAGCCAACTCTTCTATAGCTTCTTCTGTAGCATAAAAAGTGATTCCCTTAGCTTCTAATTGTTTACTCAATTTATTTAATAATAATTTAGCAATTTTCTGAATCTCAATCTTGCCTAGAGTTTTGAAAACAATCAATCCATCAAAACGATTAAGAAATTCGGGACGAAAATGAGGTTTTAATTTCTCTTGCAATAAAATTTCCTTAATTTCATCTATATTCATACCTTTCTTTAATCCTTCTTGAATAAATCCTGTACCAGCATTAGAGGTCGCAATTAGAATAATATTAGTGAAATCAATAGTTCTGCCCATGGCATCAGTAAGACGACCATCTTCCATGACTTGCAAGAAAATATTTAAAATTTCTGGACTAGCTTTTTCTATTTCATCAAGCAATAAAAGAGAGTAAGGATTACGACGAACAGCTTCAGTTAAATATCCTCCTCTATTCTCACTAGCAATGCCCAATAAACGATCCAAACTGGAAATATCTTGATATTCACTCATATCAATTCTAATCATTTTGTTCTCATCTCCAAAATAAACTTCGGCAACTGTTTTTGCTAATTCGGTTTTGCCGACCCCCGTGGGACCAAGAAAAAGCAAATTAACAATTGGTCTTTTTTTGTTTCTCAATTCTGTCCTAGCTCGACGCAAAGCGGCTGAAACTGCTTTCACTGCCTCGTTCTGATTGATCAAACGTTGATGAATCCTATCTTCCATTCCAATAAGGGCTTTGGATTCTTCTTGCGTCACTTTAGCTATTGGAATTTTTACTTTTTGGGCAATTAATTCAGCTACATCTTCAGATCTAATAACATTTTTCTTTCCTCGCGTCCGTTTAACCATAATTGCTACCTCTCCTAAAAGATTAACAGCTTTTTCTGGAAAAAAACGTTCATGAATATAGCGTTTAGATAAATCAACGATTTGCTCCAAAGCTTTATAGGAAAAATAAACTTGTTCCTTGCCTTCTATGAAGGCGGCATGTGCTTCTAAGATTTGAATATTAACATTTTTGTCTGGTTCTTCTATATCTATCTTCTGCAAAGCTTCTCCTAAAGCCTGACCTTCAATCAATCTATGATATTCTCTAGGGACGGAAGTAGCAATAAGTAAAAAAGATTTTGATTTCAAGGCATTAGCTAAAATCTCAGAAATATCTAATTCTCCTTGAGTGGTCTTCATGCCTATCATATTGTGAATATCCTTGACAAAAAGAACAATGTTACCAGAAATAGAAACTTCACTAATTATAGATTGTAATCGAGCTTCTATGTCCCCTGGTCTTGAAGCTCCTGCAATCAAATCAGACAAACTTAAGCTTACTAATCTCTTGTCTTCCAGTATCTCAGGAACATCCTCTGTGGCCATCTGACGAGCGATACCCCCCACTAAGGTTGATTTGCCTACCCCCGACTGACCAACCAAGATAATACTTTGACGTTCTGTGCTAAAAATCCTAAAAATATCTTCTTTCTCTTTTTCTCGATCTACACAAAGCTGTAAATAATTATTACGCGCTAGTTGAGTTAAATCTTGACTATAGGCATCAAGGTTAGGAGTAGCTATAGCTGTATAGGCTTTGTTAATCGCTCCCTTAGGCTTAAAATGAGAACGTTGTAAAAAATAATGTTGATGAGATCTAAATTCATTATAAAGATCTATCCAAAGGCAAACATTTTTTATTTGATGAGCGTCAATTTCTAAATCATAAAAAATTTCTCTAACTAAATCGTCATTAAGAACTAAAGATTCTAATATTTCTAAAGGTGATAAACTCAAACGATCTTTCTTTCCTGCCAGAGTATAAGCAAATAATATTACTTTTTTACTTGCTAACCCACAAATAGTTTGTGACTTTTTCTTGTTTTTAGAGTTATCTAAAGCAATTAACGCTCGTTCTATCTTCTCTTGCAAAGCCTTATAATTCAAGCCTAAGCGCGCTAGAACTAATTTAATATCTGAATCTTTTAATGATGCTCTCAAAATATGAATTGGCAATATTTGAGAGTTTTTATATTTACGAGCCAAACTCCATGCTCTTTGAATTAAAGTTAAACTAGATTTAGATAAAGAAGAAAAAACTTCAATCTTATATTTAGCCGACAAATGCTTTATATCTGAAAAATTTAACAGTTCTTTTGATTGAATAGTTTTAGTTTTTGGCCAAACTTTAATTTTCTTTTCTTTTCTTCTTTCTCTGAGATAATTCAAATAGCAACCTAATAATATTGCTAACCAAAAAACTAACCACAAATCATCCAAAGGTAAAAATGGAATTAAAAAGAAAGGATAAGGCAATGCAAATAAATCAGTGATTATTTTTAACAAAGAAACAACTCCCCATAAAATAAACAAAAAAGAAGCTATCTTGAATATGATTCTGAAGAAAAGATTCACTATAGAATTGATTCTCTCATATGAATTAAAAAATTTTCCAAAAAATAAAACATATCCACCAAAGCAAAGATAGACACCCTTGCCTAAACAAGTAGGACATTTCTTTAAATCTTTAAATCCATGACCCTGACATTCTGGGCAAATAACAAATTGCATAATTTTAGTTATAAGAACCTGCTCACTTCGTTCGCAGAACCTTGAAATTAAATTATTATTGTATATAAATTAAGGTATTTTAATTATGATGTTAATTCAACGATTATCTGCCAAACTGCTAAAATTGGCAAAACAATCCAAAGAAGAAATAAAAGTAATAAACCAAAAAAACTTACGAGGAATAAGAGTAAACGCCAAAGCAAAAGAATTGTTCTCATGAAAAAACTAATTATTCTGCCTTGTCTAGAATACTCTCCAAACATAGGTTTAAAATAATTAGCAAACATAATTTTCAAAGCTAAAGATTTGGATAATCTTTTCACTTGTTTTCTGAGAACTAAAAATCTTTTTTTCGTTCCCGGACCATACCACCAAACAGGAAAATAAAAAATACCCAACAAAGTATCAATAAATAACGACTTGATAATGTTGAGTAATGCAAACATAAAATTAGATATGAACTGACTTACTTTCTTTTAAATATGATCTTTTGCTCTAAAATAGTAAAAACAATACCTATGAGCCAATAAATCATCAAACCACTGGGGAGAGTGCTACCAATAACGATGGTCATTACTGGCATCATAAACTTCATTTGCTTGTTCATGGTAGTCATCATGCCCTCATTCTTAGATCCTTCTTTTTTGTCAACAGATTTAGGTAGATTAGTGCCCGACAACATGCTGGCTTGAATATATTGCGCTATTCCAGTTATTACTGCCAAAAAAATATTTGGCACACCGAGAGCCAAAAAACCAAAACCCATAGTATTGAGCACACCTGGATTGTGTATGAATGAGTAAACCGGCAAATCAACGGCAGTTAGTCCTGTTCTAAAAACTTGGAAAACCGCAATTAAAATAGGAAGTTGAATCAAGAGGGGCAGGCAAGAGGAAAAAGGATTAACTTTATTCTCTTTGTACAAATTCATTATAGCCTTTGTCTGTTTTTCTTTATCCTTAGCGTATTTTTTCTTTATCTCATCTAACTTTGGTTGTAATTCTTTTAATTCTTTTTGTCCCTTTACGGCTTTCATAGAAAGGGGTAAAAGCAATAATTTGATACTAAGGGTCAAAAAAATAATTGAAATACCTAGATCATGACCAGGTATTATATTATAGAAAAAAACCAAAAGATTTAAAAATGGCTCATAAAGAATTACTTTGAAAAATTCAATCATAATAAAATATAATAAATCCTGATTACTTAAGCACCTAATTGCTTAATTATGGTTCGTCCCAACCACCATGAGACCATGGATTACAACGGAGAATTCTCCAAATAGCCTTTAATAATCCTTTGATTATACCGTACTTATCGATAGCTTGATAGGCATACTCTGAACAAGTAGGACGAAATTTACAAGCTCCAGGCCAAGGATGTATTAAAGAAAAAGGCCCATGATCGGGAGAAAGAGTTTTTTGATAAAAACGAATCAATTTTAAAATTAATAATTTAGGAAGAGTCAAAAAATTACTCATTTCTAACGAATTATCAAATTATTTTTATCTAAAATTTCTAAAAATATCTTTTTAAGCTGAGAATAATCCAATTTCTTGATTTGATCTTTAGTGATAATAATAACATCCAGACCCGAAATCAAAGAATCAATATTCTCTCTTAGAATAGCTCTTAATCGTCTTTTTATTTTATTACGAACAACAGCTTTTTTATCAACCTTCAAAGAAACAATTATTCCCCAACGCGAACAAGATTGATTATTTTTTATCCACTTTAAATTAAACCCTGAACTATAAGCTTTTTGGCCATAATGAGCGACCTTAGCAAAGTCTTTATCTTTGACTAAACGATACTTCTTATGAAGCATAGCTAAAAAATTATACGGTCAACTTCTTGCGACCCTTGGCTCTTCTTCTTTTAATAATATTGCGTCCGGCAGTAGTTCTCATTCTTTTAAGAAAACCGTGCTTGCGAGCTCTTTTTCTTTTTTTGGGTTGGTAGGTTCTTTTAGGCATAATAATTAGTATATATGAAGTTTATTGATTAGACAATAGCTGTCATCTATCTTGCGTATTCACTGATTCTATTCTCCCGAATAACCGTTACCTTGATTTCTCCGGGATATTTTAATTCTTCTTCTATTTGATCAGCTATTTTACGAGCTAGTTTACTAGCTTTTAAATCATCTATTTTCCCAGGAGATACAAAAACTCTCAATTCTCTGCCTGCCTGGATAGCGTAAACTCTCTCTACTCCTTCAAATTTTTTGGCTATATCTTCTAATTCTTCTAAACGTTTAATATATTCTTGATATGTTCCCTTTCGGGCTCCTGGACGAGCACTAGAAATAGCATCCGCAACCTTAACAATAATCGCTTCTAACGTAGGAGGGTGATCATCGTGATGAGTAGCAATAGGAATTATAACTTCTGGCAAAAGATTATATTTTTCGCCTATATCTTTTCCAATCTCTGGATGAGTGCCTTGAATCTCAAAATCCATAGCTTTGCCAATATCATGCAATAAACCAGCTTTACGAGAAATAGCCACATTAGCTCCTAACTCTTCAGCCAACATAGCTGATAAATTCGCTACCTCAATTGAATGTTGTAATACATTTTGCCCGTAACTGGTCCTATACTTTAATCGTCCGAGCAATTGAACTATTTTAGGATCTAACCCAGTAACGCCCACTTGATAAACTGCCTCTTCTCCTGCTTTTCTAATATCACGCGCTAATTCTTTTTTCGTCTCTTGAATTATTCTCTCTATTCTAGCTGGTTGAATACGACCATCTAAAATCAATTTATCTAAGACTAATTTAGCCAATTGACGTCTAATAGGATTGAAGGCTGATACAAAAACTACATTTGGCGTATCATCAACGATAATTTCCACACCAGTTAATTGTTCAATTACTCTGATATTACGACCCTCACGACCAATAATACGTCCTTTAACCTCATCTGAAGGTAAAGATACTGAAGCTGTGGTGGTTTCTGAAGTATGCGCAGCTGCGCAACGTTCAATTACGCTTGTTATTAAATTTTTAGCTTTTTTTTCAATTTCTTCTGCTCCGTAATCTTCTAATTTTTTAATCCTTGCCAGAATATCATCTTTTATCTTTTCTTCTATATTCTCTAATAACAATTCTTTAGCTTCTTCAGCAGTCAAATTAGAAATTTTTTCTAATTCCGCGCGAGCTTTCTCGTAAATTTGACGAATTTTATCTTTAGCTGCTTCAATATTGTCTTTCTCCTTAGATAAAGTCTTACGACTTTCTTCTAATTCCAAGATTTTCTTTTCAAAAAGATTCTGTCTTTTTTCTATCCTTTCTTCCATTATTTTTAATTCTCGACGACGAAGATCTTCTTCTTGTTTAGCTCTATCAATAATCTTTGAAGCCTCTTCTTTGGCTTTCAAAAAAACTTCTTGTTGTTTTATTTTAGCTTTGGAAATAATATCCCTAGCCTTAGTTTCCGCTGATTGAGTTAAATGAGCCGCCACTTTTTGTCGTACTATCCAACCAACAAAGAACCCTCCCAGCAAGGAAACGAAAATTTGAATATAAATCATAATTTATTGGGTAAAATAAAAATTAATAAATCCTATATTTGTTTCACTCGCTCAAAAGAATAAATAAAATTTTCCTTCCTTCGCTTATTCACAAATAATTAATAAAACCGAGTACCAAATACTCGGCTTTTAAGAAAAAGCATTAAACAATTAAATTTACTCTGGAATGAATCTACTTTCTGATAATTTTATCAATTAGTCCATATTTCTCTGCTTCTTTGGCAGTCATGAAAAAATCACGATCTGTATCTTTCTCAATATTGCTCAAAGATTGTTTGGTGTGTTTAGATAAAATTTTGTTAATTCGATCCCTAACTCGCAAAATATGTTCAGCTCTGATTTTAACATCAGCTGCAGGTCCTTCTGCCCCACCTATAACCTGATGCAACATTATTTCTGAATTAGGTAAAGTAAATCTTTTCCCCTTTGCGCCAGCTGCCAATAGAACCGCTCCCATAGAAGCAGCAATGCCAACACAAATTGTACTCACCGCTGGACCAACATACTGCATGGTATCATAAATTGCCAATCCAGATGTTACTGAGCCTCCTAGAGTATTAATGTAAAGTTTAATATCTTTGCTTTTATCTTCACTTTCAAGAAATAAAAGTTGGGCAATAATTGTATTAGCGACACTATCAGTGATAGTATCTCCCAAAAAAATAATTCTTTCTCTTAAAAGCCGAGAATATATGTCATAAGCCCTTTCTCCGTGCATGGATTTTTCAATTACTGTAGGAACAAATTGCATATATTGTTTATATTTATTATTAACCTTTATATATTATATATTAACATTATGGAGAATAATGTCAAACCCCCCGCATATACTAAATGAGATGGACCTAAGCAGAATCGTTCCGATTGCTTTGCAATCGAGAATCCTCGATTTTCTACGAAAATCGGGAAACTACTATACCCCATTTAAAAATTACAATATGGACTTAATGGGGGTCGAACCCATATCTCTGCTGTGCGACAGCAGTGTTCTGCCATTGAACTATAAGCCCTAAAATTGAATAACTTTCCCTAAGAATTTGAAACAAATAGCAATGCCAATCGCTATTTTTGACATATTAAATAAAATTAATTGGCGGGACGCTAAGCGTCCCAAAGTACAAGCTAAGCTTGGCGGTACCTTTTGGTTGAAATTCTAACTTTTTTTGACGAAAATCTGAATTCCGAATTTTAAAATCCAATTGCTCGGGCGGGCAAAAAGGAAGTGGGTTGGGGGGAAGGAATTTTTGCCTGCTCTCGCTTTTCCTCCGTCGCCGAATTTCGTGCCAGTGAAACTGGCACGCCGTCTAAATACAATTTAAGCATAGCGAAAAAATAAAGATTTGACAAATAGTTATTTATTATATAACATTGTTATATATGGAAAAGAAAAATACTTTAAAGCCAAATTATGGTTATCCTGAAAGAAGATGGATGCAATTTTTGATTTTAAGGGTTATTTATGAAAAACCATCTTATGGATACGAGATTATTAAGAGCACTGAAAAAATTGCCGATAATCAACATAAAATTGAAACCGGCACAGCATATACCCTTTTGCGAAGAATGGAGAAAGAGAACCTACTAAAATCTAACTGGAAAGAAAATAAACAAAGGCCTGCTAAACGAATCTATAGGGTCACTCCCAAGGGTAAAGAACATCTAAAAGTTTGGCTTAAAATGGTTATTCAAAGAAAAAAAATGATAAATAAAATGATTAGTTTTTATAATAAACATTTTAAAGATGAAAACTATGAAAATTTATAATCTAAACGAAAAAATTATTTTTTCTGATAAAAAACCCATAAAGAAGCATTTTCTTAACGTTAAAGGTTTTCATGCTGCTTTAATTTGCTTAAAATCTGGCGTGGAGATACCTCCTCATCCGGAAGATTATAGCGTGCTTTTGACCGTCCTTGAGGGCAATGGAGTTTTTACAGATATTAATGGAGAATTTACATTAATAAAAAATCAAAGCATCTATATTAAAAAGGATGAAATAAGAGGCATAAAAGCGATAGATAGTTTAGTTGTCCTTGGGATTCAAGACAGGTCAAAAAATTAAAATGAATTATAAATAATAATTAAACGAAAAAATATGAACAATGAAACCTCTAAACCAATTAAACTTCTGTGTATTTTAAGTTTTGTTATAGTTGCAATTACTTCCGTTCCTTTATTTGTGACTTATTTAAAAGGAATCTCTCTAAAAAATTCTTTTGTTGTAGATTTACATGTCTCAGCTGGAGTTGTTTTCATAATTCTTGCTTTAATGAGAATGACATTAAACATACAGAGTAGGTTTAAAAATAAAATATGAAAAAATTCGATTATTTAAAAAGGGTAGTGAATGTAGCTTTTTTTATTGCCACCAAGAGCATCCGAAGGGGTCCAATTGCGGTGAAACTTGTTACTGTGTTTATTTTGATGCTTACTCTTTTGAATTTAACTGTAGTAGGAGGTTTACTTAATGGTATCACCGAGAACGTAGGAGACAATATCAAAAATAGTTTTGTGGGAGATGTTTTTGTTGAGCCTCTTAGCGGGTATAATTATATACGAAACGAGAGTGATCTTTTTTCGTATATTATTAAGGGGGATACTTTTGTAGCTGGTTATTCGGCGCGGTTACTTAAGGGCGTAATTTTGGAATACGATTATAAAAATGTTAGTGGCAATAAAAAACCGCCATCTGCAGGGACTACGCTTGTTGGTATCAGTCCAGACGCAGAAGCGGCAACAACGATATTGCCAGACAAGGTAATTGCTGGCAGATTTTTAAATAATAATGATTGGAGTGCCATAGTTTTAGGTTCGGCACTCGTAGACGGTTATCTTACTAGTCCAGCGGGGAACTCTGACACTTTGGGCCATGTTCTTATCGGTGACAAAGTGAGAGCGCGTTTTGCAAATGGAGCCACTTTTGAATTTACCGTGGTAGGGATCACAAACACAAAAGCGTCGTCTGTAGACCAAAGATCTTTTGTAAATTATAAAATACTCAGACAATTATCGGGACTTGCCACTAATGAATATTCGGAGATTGCGATACGGATAAGCGACCAGGCTGCAGCCACTTCATTTGTGAAATATTTGAAAGACGCGGATGCGCGCATGGGATACAAAAACGATATAAAAAAAGCCGATGAGGCAATCCCCAAGGCCGTTGACGATCTAAAAAAAGCCTTTGCGCTAATTGGTAATATTGTTGGGGCAACTGCTATTTTGGTTGGTTTAGTGACGGTCTTTGTTATCATTTTTGTCAACGCATCCAGCCGAAAGAAACAACTTGGTATTTTAAAAGCGCAAGGCATTGAACCTTCCGCGCTCATTCTTTCCTATGTTTTTCAATCTTTATTCTACACATTTATTGGTGTTGTTATGGGTATGGTTATATTGTTTTTCTTTTTACAAGGATATTTTGAAAAAAATCCGCTTTCGCTACCCATGGCTGACGGCAAACTTTTGTTGGGCTTTGATTATATTACATTGCGAATCACGATTCTAATGGTTTCATCGCTAATTTCCGGTTTTATTCCCGCATGGTTTATTATTCGACAAAACACTCTCAATTCTATTCTTGGGAGATAATTAAATTACAAATATGATTCAAATAAAAAATATCGTAAAAAATTTCGTTAATGGTGATTTAACCACTAAAGTTTTAAAGAATATTAATCTAGAGGTTCTCAAGGGACAGTTTGTTTCAATCGTTGGACCATCTGGTGCAGGAAAGTCCACATTATTATATCAAATGAGCCTACTCGATCATCCAACGAGTGGCGAGATTTTTATTGATAATAAATTGGTGTCAAATTTAAGCGAGAGTGAAGCAACTCACTTTCGTTTGAAGAATTTTGGGTTTGTTTTTCAAGAGTATGCGCTTATTCCTGAATTTACCGCAATCGAAAATACTATTTTACCAAATCTCATGATGGGCACAAAGAGCAATATTGCTAAGAAAATCGCAGAAGAAATTTTTGAATTATTTGACATGAAGAACAGAATTACACATCTTCCAAGCCAGCTCTCTGGCGGCGAACAACAACGCGTGAGTGTCGCGCGAGCAATTGCTAAGAAACCGAAAGTACTTTTTGCGGATGAACCAACAGCAAATTTGGATAGTGTTATGGCAACTCAATTAATGAAAATTTTCAAAAAATTAAACAAGGAAGGGCAGACAATCATTATGGTTACGCACGAAGAGAATTATGCACAGATGACGGACAGGATTATACGAATAAAGGATGGACAAATTATTGAAGACACTATGTTAAAATAATTAGTCAATAAATTTCTTGTTTCAAAAAATGTAGATGGTCGTTTGTGCTTTAGTGCAAATCCTAAAATGATAAGAAAAATGTTTTATCAAATTATCTGGTGGCGCATTTCGCAAAGCAAAATACGAAATTCGGCGAGGGCGGGCAATTGGATTTTAAAATTCGGAATTCGGATTTTCGTCAAAAAAAGTTAGAATTTCAACCAAAAGGTACCGCCAAGCTTAGCTTGGCCTTTGGGACGCTTAGCGTCCCACCAATTTACAATTTCAGAGTTTTTGGAAGTTTTATGCACCTGCGGTGTGATCGCATCGCCTGCGGTCGAGGCTGAAATGGCTGATTTTGCAACGATTTGCCACGCTTCGCGTGGCAAAAAAGAAATATTTTGGTTTTGGATTTGGAAGTTCGAACCAATCTTTTTTTGTTTCGCATCCCGCCTTCGCTAAAGCTACGGACGGGCAGGTTGGCGAAACTTGGAAGCGATAATTTTTTAATATTTTGACTGCTAACAGTATGACAAATAATAATTAAACAAAAGATCAAACCAAAAAGTTTTTCATCTACGCCCGCAAATCTACTGATTCAGAGGATCGGCAAATACGAAGTATTAGCGAAATGTTGAAAAGAATTGAAGCGGGCGAAGCTGTGGAAATTTTAGCTTGACACCCTGATAGATTGGCAAAAAATAGCGTTGATGGCGGACAAATCATTTACTTGGTAGATACTGGCGTAATTCAAGAGCTAAAATTTCCAACTTTCTGGTTTGACCCTACTCCGCAATGCGAATGCGATGTACTACCACTGTACTATAGGCCCTTTTAATATAATTCCAATATGATATAGATAAACAAATCTAACTTAAAATTTAATAACTTTCCCTAAGAATTTGAAACAAATAGCAATGCCAATCGCCGTTAAAAATGCAATAATCACTCTATATACAAAAAACATAATCCCAAAATAACCGACTTCTAAAAATAAACGCATCGGACCTATCAAAGCTTGACCAGTCATAAAAGCAACGACAATACTAATTGGCAAGCCTTTATTTCTAAGGGTCCTTAGGAAGGGAAGAAAAACAAGCAATGGGCCAGGCGTCGCTATTCCAATAGCTGACGCTTTTGCTATGTTCTTTGTATCTTCTTTGACAATATTTTTTATTTTCCCTTTTGGTATAAATGAATTAGCAAATTGAGACGCAATAACAGCAATTACCAAAATCGGTAAAATATTGAAAAAATTTGTTAAAGTCAAATTAAGTATGTTGGCTATCATAATAAAAACTCAATTAAAAATCCTCCCGCGATTACAAAGAGGGTACTTAATATTAATCTTACACTGAAAAATTTTATACCGAAGTACTTTATTTCTACAAGATCTCTAATAACAGATTCACATATGACTTCTCCTGATATTAAAGCAAAAATAACCCCAAAACCTGCACCTTTCGATAACAATACAGAAGCAATAGGATAAGTGGCATATCTTGAGATCGGAAGAATAATGCCGAGAACAGCAGCTAATGGTATTGCTATAAGAAGATTCTTTCCTAACAAATTAGAAATAATCTGATCTGGGATATATAATTCTATCAGAACACTTACTAATACCGCGAGAAAAAATACAGGAACAATGAATATCATCTCCTTCATAGATCTTACAAGTACTTCACGAACTTTTTTCATACTTTCTTTTAACTACAATTCTTTTAATTAAGCGAAGCATTAGCGTAGTTTAGGCGGAGAGGGTGGGATTCGAACCCACGTGTCCCTTGCGAGACCAATCGCTTTCGAGGCGATGCCGTTATGACCGCTTCGGTACCTCTCCCCTAGAAATAATTATCATTGCTCCTATAATAACCCAAAAAAGAATCGCTAGGTCATTCTTAAAATATGGGGTGTCAACTAATCCGTGAATTAAAACAACTGTCATTGCTCCCATAATTGAACCAATTAAAATTGGTTCTTTTTTAAAATTTTTGAAACCTTGCTTGAAAAATTGAAATAGAATCAAGGAAAAAATGATTAAACCTAGTAATCCCAACTCTAACCAAATTGCTAAGAATAGATTATGGGGATAGGGATGGGTTTCAACAGAAATTAGTTCTTGGGTGTATTGATCATAATAACGTTTTTGATATTGAGGTGCTAAAATACTATATCCATTTAATCCTGCTCCTAAAATAGGTTTTTCTTTTAATATTTCTGCAGCCCCTTTCCAAATATTAACCCTTAAACGACCAGAAAGATCTTGAAGGAATATTTTCTCTGCTAAATAACGACGAGGAACAGAAAAAAATGAAACAAATAATATAAGAATTAAGATCAAAATCAAGCTCCATTTCCTAAATGGCTTATGAAACATAGTATAAAGGAATAGGGCAACAAAAATAGCTATTATTGCTCCCTCAGACTTGGCGAAAACGAGAGAGCCTAAAAATAATGCTATAAAAAATAGAATTTTAAGAATAAACGGAATATTTTTCCTAAAATTCAAAGATATATATCCTAATCCCAACATAAATAAAGGTCCAAGATATAAACCTAAAAAATTAGGATGAGGAAATGGTCCTGTTGCTCTTAAAATTTTTGGTTGGCCCCAAATTTCAGTGCTCCAAACCCCTTGGCCAACAATTTTTTGATAAAAAGAGTAAGAAGCAACCAGTAAACCTGAAAAAATTAAAGCTCCAATTGCTAATTTTAAATCCTTTTTGTCTCTAATTATATCCAAGAACACAACAAGGAATAAGATTGGCTCTAAAAAATAGGCTTTTGAGATGCCAGCTCCCGCGCGCAAATCAGGAGATATAAATATTGTTACTATTGAGATCAAAAACCATGCTAAAATTAACCAGAGCCATGTTTTTAGCTTTTTGTAAGAAAAAATGGGATATTGCTTGTATATTATTTTTTTAATTAACCAAACAGTAAATAAAATCAAAATTAAAACCTCTAAAAAGGTCAAAGGTATGCTTAAAATTTGAAAACGGATCTGATAAACAGGCAAAATTATTAAAATCAAAAATAATGACCATTTCTGATAATTCCATGTCAACCAAATAAAGAATATAGAAAAGAATATAAGAGGGTAAATCATATTAAACTGTTTTAAATATATCTTTAATCATTTTTTTATCTATCCCTCCTGATAAATATAATGCCAAAGTATAAACAATAATTGCTAAAAAGATTAATAAAAATAAATTAGCTTGATTGAAAATAAATAGAACAAATCCCATTAGTAAACTAGATAAAATTACTGATCTAAAAATCTTTAAAGAAGGGAAAAAATTACTAGTCTTTTTGATAATCACAAAAGCAGAAATAGTAATTATAGATTCAGCAAGAATAGTCATATATGCTGCTCCATAATAAGAATAACGTGGAATTAAAATTAAATATCCGATCAAAGCTATCAGAGCTGCCAAACAATAAAACCAAAGCATTGTCCGTTGTTTATTCATAGCAATGATTGTGTGGCTAACCAAGCTTCCGAAGAAAATAAGAGAAGTAGCAAAAATTAAAATTTTAAGTGGCTCCGCAGAAGCAGAAAACTCTGGACCAGCAATAAATATCATCAAAGGTTTAGCCAAAAATAAAGTTCCAACAATCAAAGGTATAGTCATTAGCGCGAAAAAATCAAATGATTTCTGAAAAATTCGTTTAAAAGTAAAAATATCTTTATTAGCCCAAGACAATGTCAAATGCGGCAATATTAAACCCATAAAAATTGGAGGAAACATGATTAAGGCCTCTAATATTCTATAAGCAGCTCCGTAAATTCCTACTTCTTGAGATGATTTAAATAGAGAAAGAATAATAGTGTCCCCTTTAAAATAAATTGTAGTTAGAATAATTGACAATCCGATGGGCCATGTTTTTTTAATAGCATTGCGCCAAATTGTCTTATCAAAGCTCAAAGAAATTTTGACAAACTTTCTTGAAAATAGATAAAGTAAAATAAAGTTTATAAATCCTCCAACAACAACTACGCCCAAGATACTTAAAAAACCAATATCAGAATAAACTACAAAACACATTAAAACTACAAAAAATAATTTACTAATTACTTCTGCAATTGCAACTTTCAACATTTCCATTTTCTTTTGAAAAAAACCAGTTAAAAGTTGCGTCAAAGAACCAAAAAGGAAAGAAATTGAAGTAATAGCAATACCCAATTTAACAATATAAGAATATTGAGGAATCAATAAAGCTATTACAGGGGCAAGAGATAGAAGAATAATGCTAGAAACTAAACGAATAGTAAAAAAATTACTAGTAATTTTTGACTGATCTGCTTCAGGCAAAGAAAGCATTTGCATAAAAGTCATATACAAACCTAAATCTGCAAAGATTGCAAAAGCTTGAAGATAAGCAACAACAATAGTAAACTCCCCAAAACCAGTCGCGCCCAAATAACGTGCAATTAACGCAAAAACAAATACATTTAGAAAAAGACCAACAATCTTGCTTAAAAAATGAATAATAGTATTTCGTCCAATTTTTTGCATTAAAAACATATTTTCATAATATCAAGAAAATAGAAGAGTATCAAGATATTGACTTCTAATTCAATTATAGTTAGAGTGAAAGTATGCGAAAATTTATCTTACTAAAAATAGGGTTTGGTTTAATTTTAGTGCTACTATTATCTCCATTAACAACTCATGCTGAAAATATATATCAAGCTCAAAGATTAGAACAAAGTCATATTTCTTTGCCAGAACTCTATGCTGGTCAGTCTTTGGAATTTTGGGTAAAATTTAAAAATGTCGGTTCTCAATATTGGCGAGGAGACGGGAAACAAGCCGTGACCCTCAGAACAATAAGTGGAATGAAAAGTAAATTCGGTTATCCTACTTGGTATAATAGTTATACCCCTAATCGCGTTAATCCTGTTTCAATAATTGAATCAGGAGATGAAGCACTATTTAGATTTAGAATTAGCGCGCCATCTGAGCCTGGGATAAAATGGGAAAAATTTAATCTATTTGCTGGCTCAACAATTATTCCAGGAGGTGAAATAGAAATAGCAATTCAAGTACTAGAAAGAACTGAAACAATAAGTCAGCCTGAGCCTACTCCTGAGCCATCACCCGAGCCTACTCCTGAGCCTACTCCTGAGCCATCACCCGAAGAATTATTTTGGGAAAATATACCTGCTTCAATAACTATCAAAAATCAACCTCGCTGGAATCAACTTCCAGACGGACCTAATCTGCGTGTTGGACTCCTTTTCGTAGATTCAGAAGAAAAAAACGATTATTTACCTTTTAAAATCTCTAGCTTTAACAATAAGCTTTATAATATTTACGACCAAAATAATAAACTTTTAGCTCGCAACACAAACGGAGAAATAATAGAAATAGATTATAACTATGATACTGGATATTATTTCTTAAACGACAACACGGGAAAAAGATTATTAATGACTGACTCTTACATAAAATTATCATCAGATAATGACAATGTGTTTGAAATCAACAGTTGGACTAATGGTCCTTTTTGGGGGCAAAATGTTAACGATAATGAATTCCGCGGTGAAATTGAAATTCAATATAATGCTAATACCGGTCGTCTTTGGCTGATCAATGAACTTCCTCTAGAAAAGTATTTGAAAGGAGTTGCAGAAGTATCAGATTTAGCTCCCTTTGAATTTTTGAAATCTCAAAAAATTGCTGCAAGAACTTATGCTCTTTTTCGTTATCTAACACCAAAATATACAAATACCCCTAACGGAGAACCTTTTTTCACTTTACGAAGCACTCAAGCTGATCAAGTTTATAGAGGATATAACAGAGAAATGAGAGCTCCCAATACTTTTCAGGCCGTTGACTCAACTCAAGGGATTATAGCTACCTACAATAATGATCCAATCTTGGCTTATTATTTCGCGCACAGCAATGGCTCAACCATATCTTCTTATGATGCTAATATGACAGCCGCGCCTGTTGCTTATTTGCAGGCAAAATTAGACCCGCCCAGTCAAGGTCAAAGTATGCTCGGACATGGAGTAGGTCTTCCTCAAGTCGGAGGAATGGCCGCCGCTCGTCAAGGAGCAAATTATTCTCAAATATTAAAATACTATTATACTAACATTGATTTGACACAAATGTATTAGACTTGTTGTTTAATAAAAAACGGGGCGTAGCCTAGTGGCTAAGGCGCCTGCTTTGGGAGCAGGAAATCGAGAGTTCGAGTCTCTCCGCCCCGACCAAAACAAAAAAACACTTGGAAGCTCGGATCCCGAAGTGAATGAATAATGCTATCAATATCTTTTTTGATAGTATTTTTTTGTTATTATTCGTGCCTTAGAGCTTCAATTGGGCTAAGTTTCGCAGCTTTGCGTGCTGGATAAAATCCAAAAATTAAACCAACTGAACTAGCCACCCCTAATCCCAAAAAAATTGCCATAATCGAAATATGAAACTGCCAACCCGGGCCAACTACTTTTGCCAAAACTAAGGCCGACAAAAAAGAAAAACCTATCCCCAGAATTATTCCTATAATTCCTCCCATAGCTGTCAAAATTATTGATTCAATTAAGAATTGAGTTAAAACATTTTTGCTAGTTGCCCCTAAAGCTTTTCTTAGTCCAATTTCTTGAGTTCTCTCTGTAACCGAAACTAACATAATATTCATAATACCAACTCCACCAACAACCAAAGAAATGGCAGCTACTGATGTTAAAAGAATGGTCAGAACATCAGTAACTAATTTTATAGTATCAATTATATCGCCCTGTGTTGTTACATTAAAATCATCATCTTTGGGGTCGTCAATATCATGCAAATCTCTTAGGGTTAATTTAATGTCTTCTACCATTCTAGGAACTGCTGCCTCTGTTTGGGCCATAATATGAATCTCTTGATAATAGTCAATGCCGAGAATATATTTTTGAGCGACACTATATGGAATAACAATAAATTTATCTAGATCCATAAAAGAAGAGACAGAGCCGCTGGGAGGAAGTATTGCCACTACCTTGAAGTACTTATTTTTAATCTTGATTTTTTCTCCAATAGCATTAAGAGAGCCAAAAAGCTCCTCTTTTACCTTTTGTCCAATGACGGCTACGGCTCTTCGTGACTTAATGTCATCTTCAGTAAAATAATCTCCTTCTTCTGGATAAATGTCATAAAGTTTGCCCAACCAACTAGCAGTCCAGCCAAGAATGGTCGGTCGATAAATTTCTCCTTTATAAGAAACACTACCAGGAACCATTAAGGAAGGCGTAATATCTTCTAAGTCAGGAACATTACTTTTATTTTTCAAAGCTTGAATGTCTCTTTCCTTCAAAGAGTCTAAAAGTAAATTGGTAGCCATATCGCTTGGACCTTTCATTTCTTTGCCAGGATTAATTTGAACAAAATTTCCACCCAAAGTTTCTACTTCTCTTAAAATTAAAGATTCTGCCCCTTGACCAATGGACATAATTAAAACAATGGAACTAATTCCTATCACAATACCCAAAACTGTTAAAATAGAACGAGATTTATTCGTTATTATCGCTTTTAAAGAAGTTTGTAAAATAAATCTAATATGCATACAAATTTATTACTTAACAAAACCATCTTTAGCAAAATGACGGCTATTTACTAATAAATCACTAACAATTTTTCCATCTCGAAGTTTTATTATTCTTTCTGCCATTTCTGAAGTATATTTTTCATGAGTAATTAAGATAATAGTATGACCATTTTCATGCAACTTCTGAATAATATCCATAATTACTTGTCCTGAACGTGAGTCCAAGTTGCCTGTTGGTTCGTCAGCAAAAATAATTTTTGGTTTATTTACTAATGCTCTCGCTATAGCTACTCTTTGTTTTTCTCCGCCTGACAATTTAGATGTCTCATAATCCTTGCGATGAATAAGTCCAACTTTCTTTATGGCTTCCGTTGTCATGTCATCCCATAAAGATTCTTTTATTTTAGAATAAATCAAAGGTAATCTAACATTATTAAAAACCGTTGTCTTTTTTAAAAGATTAAAAGATTGGAAGACAAACCCTATCTTCTTATTCCTAATATTGGCCAAATCTTCTTCCGAATAATCATTCATTGCTTTTCCGTCAAAAAAATAATCTCCTTTTGTTTGTTTTTCTAAAAATCCTAAAATGTGGAGTAATGTAGATTTTCCAGAACCAGAAACTCCGATTATTGCCACAAATTGACCTTCTTCGACAGTAAAAGACACTCCTTGGACAGCAGGAGTGCTAACTTCACCATTATAATAAATTTTTTCTAGATTCTTGACTAGAATCAAAGGAAATTTTTTATCAGACATGACTCTTATTTTTCTCTTAAAATAGTAATTATTTTATCACCTTCTGTTATTCCTTCTACAATTTCTATCTGACCCAAAGCTCCTTTTAATCCTGTTTCCACTTTAATTTCTGAAATAATTTCTTTAGAATCAATAATCCTGACAAACTTATCGCCATTTTTTTCAAATATAGCTCTCATGGGTATAGCAATAATATCTTGGCGTTCATCTGTCAAAATATCAATATCTGCTGTCATTCCTGACTTTATGCGCTGATCTTCTTTAATAAAATAAAGAGTCACTTTGTATGTAGAAACTCCTTCAATAATTGTTTCAGCTGGATTAATATTAGTTAAGTCAGCTTTAAAAACAACACTACTTTCATAAGCATCTAGCCTTATCCTGGCCGAATCATTTATCTTAATTTTAGCAATATCAACTTCAGGGACATTAGCTTCAATTTTAAAATTATTATCTGACATAACAGAAATAAAAGGAATATTGGCTGAGATAATTTCACCAATTTTTGCTTCTTGCCTTGTTATAATTCCCCCTAGAGGAGAACGTAATTCCATTTTAAGAAGTTGAATATTAGCGCTTTGTAAGTTAGCCTGAGCGCGTTTTACTTGTGCTCGTTGAGAAACAATATTTAATTTTGCTTGAGAAACTGATGCTTCCTGCGCTTTAACTTGCTCATCGGTTGCTCCTGATTGCTTAAGAATTAATTCATACTCTGCCAAAGATAAAGCACTTTGATAAACATTAAGACTACTCTGAGCAGTAGCAATATTATTCTGATTAACAACTTTTTGACTAGCAATAAGTTGTTCTTGACTATTAATATTAGATATAGCTGTATTAATATTTGTTTGAGCAACACTAATACTACTCTTATATGCATTAAGAATGGTTTGAGATAGATTAATTGCAGAATTAACTACATCATTTAAATTGTTTAATAGATTCCTAACTATCAAAAGATTGTTTTTGGTATTGGTTAAAAAATTATCTAGAACCAAGAAATCCGTCTCTGAGGAAATATTATTAAGATCATTTTTTAATGAGTTAAGCGCTTCCGTCGCATCTACTCTTTGTTGTTCAACATCAATTTTTCCTTGAGAGTCAGAAGTAAAAAAGGTCAGCTCTGGATTGTTGGAAGAATCATTAGAAAACATTTCATCCATTTGCTCATTAACGGCACCATCAGCCTTAGAATGAGAGTTGTAAAGTATATCCTCGATATCATTATAAAGATTTAATAAATCAATATCTGCCTTATTACGAACATTTTCTAAATTATTTTGGGCATCAACCAATGCTTCTCTGGCATTTGTCACTTTGGTCTCTGTGATCTGGATTTCTTCTGGACGAGAACCTTGATTCAACTCATCTAGCTTTGCTTGTTGAATGTCAGTTGCTGCCTGATATTGAGCTAAATTAGCTCTTGCGCTTTCTAATTCTGCTTCTAGTTGTAATAATTGTATATTTAATTCTCTTTGATCAAGCGCAACCAATAATTGATCAACAATCACCTTATCTCCTATTTTAACATAAATTCCTTTAACCTTACCTCCAACCTCTAAGCCTAAATCAACCGATTCTATCGGTTTTACTTGTCCCGTTACATTGACTTCTTGGGAAATATCTCTCTTTTCGGCTATAATAAAATCATAATCCAATTCTTTGCCGTTGCGTAATAACAAATAGCTTACAATAGAAACAAAAAATATAATTATAAAAATAGTGATTTTTTTCTTAGATTTTTTCATATATCATTATAATAAAGAAAGTAAGCTGATTTGTCAAGTTTTAAAAATATGATATAATAAATAAGAATTTAGCGGGTATAGTATAATGGCTATTATGCGACCTTTCCAAGGTTGAGATGGGGGTTCGATCCCCCCTACCCGCTTTTTTTATATAAATTTTATGTCTTTGAGTTTAGGAATTATCGGCCTCCCTAAAGAAAAAATTTTAGGCAGTCTAACTGGTATGCGATGTCCTTGTATTTGTTGTAAAAAATAAATAATTAAATAAATATTTATGTTCGAAATGAAGAAAAAAACAATTTTAGTTAGCTTTTTAACATTTTTGATAATAATTTTATCAAGTTATTTTATTTTTTTTAGACAAACAAGATTTAATTGTTCAAATGAAAATGTGGCAACCTGGAATACTGGTGCCGAATCTGTTCCTGAATATCTAAATTTTACAAAAAATTTAGAAAAACTAACCGATTATTTAGGTTGTAAATGTGCAAATCATCCCTTCTGCTATTCTTGTAGATATGATTCAAATAACAGTACATATATTTATTATTATGATGATAAATTTATTGTCCCACCATATGAATATATTATCTCAGAGGAAGACATAAAGAAGCAAAACTTATCAATAAATGAAAAGGGGTTCAATTTTTTATTCAACTCCAAAAATATTAATTTAAATTTAATAAAAGATGGAAAAATTAATGAGATTGTTAGCAGTGATGGAACAAAAACTTTAAAAATTGATTCAATTTCTAAAATCCAAACAGGAAATTATTCTCAGGAAGGAACAAAAGATCGATTAATCGACTATTTAGAATTTAAAATAGTAGGTGATGACAAAAAATATAAAATAACTAGAGAAATTGATAATCACGAAGAAGAATGTGGTGAAATAGGTGGTGCAGATTGGGAATCAATGGATAAAGATGCTAAAAATGAAATGATTCACGAAATGTATAGATGTAGAACAGGTAAACCACTTTGGAAATATGAAGTATATATTTATCAAGAGGGTATGGATTTTTCTAACTATAGAATCGATTTTATTATGGATGAAATTTATTTTAAAGGTAGAAAAAATGTTTTAAAAAATTTAAATGCTGTAGAAAAATTTGAAAACCAACTTTTTGATATTTATTTAAAAACACTCGCAACAATACCTAATGAAGATCGTACTATTGAGAGCAATCTCTTAACTACAAAAAACCTTATAAAAGATATTTATAAAATTATGGGAAAAGAGGTAAAAAATGATAAAATCGGAGTTTTTGTTTATAAAAATAATTTCTTAGTAGGAGTATACGGCGGAGAATATTATGGGATACAAATATACTCTCTTAATGGTGACTCTAAGGGATTGTATTGTGAGAATAATTGGGCAATTGGAGGTGGAGGTGATACTAATTTAAAATGTAAAATTCCAGAAGATGCTATTCGAGTTAATGAATACATTAAATTAATAAAAGACAAATGCAATCAATAAATTTATTTAAATCCAAAATCAACCCCCCTCTTCCATCACAATAATTCTAACATCCTCTATCAAGGAGCTCCATTTTATTATATTTTGTCTGCAGAAAAAATCTGCTCGAACTGTTTATAAAATAGTAAAAAAACATTTATGTCTTTGAGTCTGGGAATTATTGGCCTCCCTAATGTGGGGAAATCTACCCTCTTTGAGGCCATAACCAAAAAACAAGTGGCAAAAGAAAATTATCCTTTCTGCACCATAGATCCTAATGTAGGTATAGTTGCTGTTCCTGATGAAAGAGTTGATGCTCTAGCGCAATTAACAAAATCAGCCAAAAAAATTTATACTACAGTAGAATTTGTAGATATCGCTGGTTTGGTTAAAGGAGCAAACAAAGGGGAAGGTTTGGGTAATAAATTTTTGGCACAGATCAGAAATGTAAACGCCATTGTTTATGTTTTGCGATGTTTCAAAAATGAAAACATAATTAATACTCAAACAGCAATCAATATTTTGCAAGACAAAAGCATTCTAGAAACCGAAATGATATTGAAAGATTTAGAAACTGTTGAAAAACGAATTTCTGGATTAAATAAAGAAATTAGAGCCAATCCTAAAGATAAAATGATAGAAAAAGAAATGGAAACTTTGGTTCGAGCCAATGATTTGCTGGAAAAAGAGAAAATCTTAGCAAACTTGAATTGGAGTGATGAAGAAAAAAGGATTCTAGATAATTATCAGTTATTAACAATAAAACAAAGAATATTTCTTTTGAATGGATCTCATAATGAAATCTCTCCTAAAATAGTAGAGATTTTTCAAAAAAATAATTGGCCTTTTTTGATTATTGATGTCTTAACCGAACTAGATGCATCTGATCTTACTATTGAAGAAAGAATTTCTTTTGGACTCGAACAAGAAACAAAGCTTAATGAATTGATCAAAAAATGTTATCAATTATTAGATCTAATCACTTTCTTTACTACTGGTTCAGACGAAACTCGTGGCTGGACATTGAAAAGAAATGAAACCGCCCCACAAGCGGGAGGGGTCATTCATACTGATTTTGAAAAACGATTTATAAGAGCTGATGTAATAAATTGGCAGGAACTAGTGAAAGCAGGAGGATTTATTCAAGCTAAAGAAAAAGGATTGATTCGTACAGAAGGGAAGGAATACATCGTTCAAGACGGAGATGTCATAGAAATAAAATCTGACGCCTAAAATTAAAAAAATACTTAATAAATAGTATTTACAATCTGTCAATTCCTGCTATACTTGAACTAAACATGCCGAGGTAGCTCAGTGGTAGAGCAAATGGCTGGTTTTCGGCCCTCTTGATGGTAACGTCAAGATGCAAACCATGTGAATTCGGGGAAACCCTTAAGGGGCAATCCCGAGCCAAGCCGAGCACATAATATTTTATATGCTCGGAAGGTGTAGAGACTATCCCGCAAGGGAGTACTCCAATATTGTTTGGGGGAAGCGCCTGGGATCCTAATAAATTATTAGGATTATGATATAGTCCGAACCCTTGGGAAACCAAGGAAAAATTAAGGAAAACCATTGTGTCGGCAGTCCGATTCTGCCCCTCGGCACCACATTAAGAATAGCTATTGACATAAATAGAACTATAGATTATGATAAAATATATACCTATAATCTATAGTTTTTGTTTTAACAATTATTTTTTATGTATAATAACAAAGAAAAAGCAATTCAATTAAGAAAATTAGGCAAGAGTTATAATGAAATCACAAAAGCTTTAAATGTCCCAAAAAGTACTCTATCTACTTGGTTAAAGGATATTATAATTCCTACAAAAATTAAAGAAAAAATTCTAAAAAATGCGCAAAAGGTTTGGGCTAAAAATATTACAGCTTATAATAAAAAAAGAGCTTTTTTAATTAAAGAAAAATGGCAATCTTTTGAAAATAAAACTAGCAAAGATATAAAAAAATTATCTTTAGAAAAATTAAAAATAATCGGCACAGCTCTTTATTGGGCTGAAGGTCATAAAAAAGCGAGATGGACAGCAATGTTTTGCAATTCTGATCCTGATATGATTCAATTAATTATGAGATTTTTTAGAGAAGTATGTTTAATCTCAGAAGAAAAATTTAAACCACAAGTACAAATTCATCTCAATGTTTCAGAAAAAACAGCAAAAAAATACTGGTCAAAAATTAGCTATTTACCACTAAATCAATTCAGAAAAACATTAAAACAGGTCACGAAAAGTAGTAAAGGTGTAAGACCAAAGAATACTTTACCCTATGGTGTATTTAGGATACATATTTCTGACGTAGAGCTTGTCCACAAAATTAAAGGATGGACTAAAGGACTTATAAAACAATCCGAAAAATAATATTTTGTCTCTATTATAATAAATAGCAAAAACTCGTTTTTAAAAAAAACGAGTTTTTTATTTCAAAATGGGCGATCAGGGAATCGGACCCCGACATCTTCCGTGTAAAGGAAACGCTCTACCATTAAGCTAATCGCCCAAAGGTTAATCAAAAAGAATTCGGTTTTACCGCTTTCCATTTCTATTGTACCATATCTCCTCTGACATTATCAAAAAAAGTTATAACCTATGAAGTTTCCTCAATTTCTCCTGCAGTTTCCACTTCTTTTGGTTCTTTCGAAAAGAACTCAATAGCTTCAGCCAATTCAGGATGATCCTTGGAATATTCATTGATATCTATCTTCTTTGTATAAGCCTCACATGCTTGAACTAACGCAGCTGCACCAGCTTTAGTGCCTCCTGGATGAGCATGAACTCCAGCACCCATTGTAGTGATGAAATCGGTATTTCCCATAATATCTATAAATGGTTTCAATAACATTGGATTGAGTCCCCCTGAAACTATAGGACAACATTTTTTCATTCCTCTCCAACTATCATCTTCTAAAATCAGATCATGAAGATCATCTTCATAAACAAGTTTTACCGCATCTTCATCTTCTTCTGGTATCTTCCCCCAAGATTGTTCAAAAAAATGACCTTTTCTTTTCTGATATAAAATATTATGAGCTGAAACAGCATCTTCCTCTGGCTTTCCAGCCATTTTTCCAACACCAGCTGTTCCAGTATGAACTCCAGAAGCTCCCGCTAGTCTCGCAAATTTAGAAAGAACTAAAACTGTAAATCCTATGGGATTTTCTGGTCTCGTAAATGCTCCATGACCAGCCCGATGGAAATGAAGAAAAACATTCGGATATTTTCTTCTAAGAGTCTGTACAGCCATCCATCCAGCAGTAATGCCGTCAATTAAAAATGCATAACTCCCTTGTTCAAATCCTGCGCTTATAATCATTTCACATCTTTCGATCATCGTATCAAAATCAGCTGCAGAAACGTTAAAAGAATGAACTTTCTTATTTCCCGTTTCTTTCACAGCCTTGTCCATGGCTTCTTTTACATATTTTACCATTTTATCATAAGGACAAAAGTCTTGATTCGCTTGTGGTTCATCATTTTTAACAAAATCTCCACCTCCTGCCCAAAAATCATAAGAAACTTCCGCATATTCAGAAGAGGTAAGTCCCATTTTTGGTTTAATAATAGTTCCAAGAATAGGTCTGTCATGTATATTCAAATATTCCCTCATATCATCTACTGTATAACTTGGGCCATCGTATTGTTCAAGCATTGCCGGAGGAAACCAGACGTCTAAAAGTTTCAAAGCTTTTACTTTTTTCATTCCTAAAACGTTTCCAGCTATATATGTAAAAATATTTTGTATATTACCTCCTCTATCAAAAAGTCTCCAAGGATATGCGATCCAAACTAAGTTTTTTTCTAAATCAAGATTATAAACAAGTGCATTCATTTCTTGAGAAAAAGGAGTTTCCGTTTGAACTTTAAAAGTTGTCCCCGTAGATGACTCAGCCGCAATTTCTGTAGATGCTTG